>JACCDH011140677.1_pt1 | contig 52192 bp, 56 predicted proteins | sample 7442481 | NCBI WGS metagenome assembly JACCDH01 (sample SAMN15323433, study PRJNA562643) | freshwater metagenome | isolation source: river surface water | place: USA:Blue River Watershed | collected 2017-08-15
AAGGCTTTGCCGAACAGCGCAACCGCCTGCTGCAATACGTCAAGAGCGACTACATCTTTTTTCTGGATGCCGACGAAGTCATCACCCCCGAACTGCAGGCCGAAATGCAAGCCGCCGTGGCCAGCGGCCAGCAAGCCACCTGGGAAGTGTTGTGGAACCAGGTGGCTTATGGCAAAGCCCTCACGCTCATGAAGTCCACCGGCGGTGTGCAACGCATGTTCCCTACCGCCAACCTGGAGCGGTTTGACGGCGTCGTCCACGAAAAAGCCATTGTGCGCAACCCAGCCACGCCCGTTGTCAAATTCAAAGCCCGTCTGCTGCACTACTCGCGCGAAACGATTTATGGGAGCCTGCAAAAACTGGCGCAATATGCCCAGCTCGGCGCTCGCAAACGCGCCGAGAAAGGCAAGCGCGGCGGCGTGCTGCGTGGCTTTGCGTCGGCGCTGGTCAACTTCATTCAGCTCTACATCTTTAGACGCGGTTTTCTGTGCGGGGCAGAGGGCTTCTTGTTCTGCTTCTTTATTGCGCTGGAATGCTTTTTCCGCTACGCCATGCTGCACTACGACCGCGAACACCTGAACGCCAGCGTCACACGGTAAGTTCAGCTTTTACCTGTGCGCATTTCCCATTTGAATTTCCAGTAAGCCAGTTCGTCCATCAAATTGACGGGAATAGCTGGCTTGCTCTTATCTGGGTTTGCAAGCGCAGGCTTGATCAAGTGTTCATCAAACGCCTGCATGACCGAAGCAGGGTTACATGTTGCGCTGTAACAGTCCCAGTTCGTTTCCCGCTGCAGTCGCTCAGGCAAGGCATGCACCAGCTGCACCAACGAAGCTGCATCTTCGTAAATCAGGCCTTTGTCAGCCAGCATGTTGATATGGTGCGTGTGCTTGCAATGCTTGTAAGTCAACACAGGCTTGTTCATCACAGAAAATTCACCCACCGCCAGCCCAAATGACTCGCCTTGCAAGCGTGCGTGCAGCATGGCGTCACAGGTCTCAATAAACCTGGCCTTCGTCGCCATATGGGTTGTGGCAGGCAAGAAAATGGCGCGTTCATGATCAACGAAGCGCTCAAAATTCATGAACACAAAATAAACATCAGAACGTGTAGCAAGCAAAGTCCGCACCGCCTCAATGGCGCAGGGTACATCAAAACTGTGTTTCCCACCATAGCCACCCAAGACCAAGGCATCGGCGGGTATACCCAACTCGGCGCGCATATCGCCATCTGCTGCAGGCATCTCCACAATGTGTGACACCGCAGGCGCTTTGCCTCGTGTGCATTTGTCGCTCAACCAGGATGAGATAAATGCAAACGAAGCCCCATGAATCTGGTGCGGGCTGGTCGGGAAAACCGCATGCACCATGGTTGGGACCGTGGTAGACATCACGCCATCACGCTTGCCGCTTTTAATGGCGTAAAGCAGGTCGCAACCTGTGCTGACCAGTTGCCGATCGAGGTCTTGCATGTCTTGATAGGCAAACACCTCAAAGCGATCAGTGAATTTCTGGATTGCCTGTGCGGCGTTGTTTGGATTGGTAGCCTGGTAGAAAACTACACTTTTGTGGCCCAGCTGAAGTTCATTGTGATGTGCGTAATCGAACAACGCGACCTCTGTCCCCGTCATGGACAGCTGGTTGGACTGAAAAGCAATTTTCATGTCCTCTGATCCCTTTGTGTCGCTACGCTTCGAGACCTATAAATTAGTGCAGGACTTGTCAATAACGCCAACATGAACGTAAACAAGTGATTTTCGGTGGAGAGCCAAAGTGCACTGTTGAAAATACTGTCTGACACCATGATGCAAAGGAACCCGATCAAGACTGCCCTTTCTACCGCAGCCATGGTTCTACCTGCTGTGCCAGCACAGTATAGATAAAGAATATAAGCCAGCACCCCAACCAACCCCAGCTCAACCCCAAAAAACAAAAACTGGTTATGCGGGTGCACCCCTTGCACATCCAAAACGCCTTGCGAATGGAAAGCCTCTTTAGCCAGCACAGAGTAAGACCCCGTTCCACTGCCCAAAACCGGATGCTTTGCCATGCTCTGAACGGACAGTCGCCACATATCAATACGCGCACCCAAAGAGGTTATCTTTGTCGCATCTTGATTCATTGGGCGTGCCAAAGCATCCATGACTTCAGTAAACCCTTCGTCCACACGTGCCTGTATTGCTGGTGAGGACATATAAGCCAAGGGCACAGCAGTCACAAGCACTATCAATGCCAACAACTTTCGAAACGGGCGTCTGTTGATGGCCCATAAAAAGCCCCCCAGGCCTGCAAGCAGAGCTGCATAGCCCGAGCGACCATACGAGAGGAACAGGATACTTGCGATGGCTAAAACCGCAGCGAGTGTCCAAAAACCTTTGCGGAGCAAAACCGTCTCTTTGATGGCCTGCGCAACAGCCAGCAACACAAAGGTGGACATCAGCAAACCTTGGGCAATGTAGTCCTTGAACACAGTGTGGTCCACATCCCACCCCAGTTGCCCCCGGGTAACAGACCAAGGTACAGCCCACCAAATGCCCGCATATGTGCTGGCCAGGGTGATCAGCATGGCCATACAAAAGGCGTAGAGGCAACGCTTTCTCCATACCTCTTCAGTAAGCAAGCTTAAAACCAAGGGTATGAACAAGAATTTGGAGTATTTGCCAATGTGGTGCAACGCCAAATTGGCCGGTGCCAATGTGTAGCTGGCCCCTAGAACGACCAGCACGAACATACCAATGGCCGGCCACGTTAAAGGGTGTTGGCGAATGGCTTGCCAGCGGCCTTTATAGTCACGCGCCATTAGCCAACACAACAAGGTCAAGGCCATGAATGTGTTGGCCAGACCCAAGCGCATTGGAAAAGTCAGGAAGACGCCAACCAAAAACAGCTTGGCGAGCTTGTCGCCAAAAGAGTGATAAATTTCTAGCATCTGAACGCAGGGTCTGAATGTTCTGAATTTTAGTGTTGTAGAGGGATACTTGCAGCATTGCTGACAACTTGCTTGCGCTACGTTCGCTATTGCTTATTTCCAGAAAATTTGGCTACCCCCCCCCGCTCGAAGACTCTATTTACTTTTAGAATCGAAATTCCGCATGTGAGCCAATTTAAGTTGGAATCACTGCGGTAGCGTGTCCGAAACTTAAGTTTTTAATGCTCTTGAAAATCGCAATTGCTGGAACAGGCTATGTTGGTCTATCCAATGGCGTGCTGCTGGCGCAGCACAACGAAGTAGTCTGCTTGGATATCGATCACGAGAAGGTGGCGATGCTCAATCGCATGGCTTCGCCCATCGTCGACGCTGAGATCGAGGACTACCTCCAGCACAAGCCTTTGAATCTGCGCGCCACGCTGGACAAGCGCGAGGCCTACGAAGGTGCCGAGTTCGTCATTATCGCTACACCTACAGACTACGATCCGGAGACTAACTACTTCAATACGAAGTCCGTCGAGGCTGTGGTGCGGGATGTGCTGGCTATCAACCCACAGGCGGTGATGGTCATCAAGTCCACCGTGCCGGTCGGCTATACAGCAAAGCTCAAGGCCGAGCTCGGTTGCAACAACCTTATCTTTTCGCCAGAGTTTCTGCGCGAAGGTCGTGCCCTGTACGACAACCTCCACCCCTCGCGTATCATCGTCGGCGAGCGCTCGAAGCGGGCTGAGACCTTCGCCCGGCTGCTTCAGGTAGGTGCGATTAAGCAAGACATTCCGGTGCTGTTCACCGACAGCACCGAGGCCGAGGCGATCAAGCTCTTCGCCAACACCTATCTCGCCATGCGCGTGGCCTACTTCAATGAACTGGACACTTACGCCGCCACCCATGGGCTCGACACGCGCCAGATCATCGACGGTGTTTGCCTGGACCCGCGCATCGGCGCTCACTACAACAACCCCAGCTTCGGCTACGGCGGCTATTGCTTGCCCAAGGACACGAAACAACTGCTTGCCAACTACCGCGATGTCCCGCAAAACCTAATTCACGCGATTGTCGAGGCAAACACCACTCGCAAGAACTTCATCGCGAACGAAGTGGTCAATCTTTGCCAAGCCGGTGACTCAGGCAAAGTACCGGTGGTCGGTATTTACCGACTGGTAATGAAGCATGGTAGCGATAATTTCCGCGCTTCTGCCATTCAGGGAGTAATGAAGCGCATCAAGGCCAAAGGCATCGAGATCGTCGTTTACGAGCCTGAGTTTAAAAATGCGAATTACTTTAATTCGCGAGTGTTGACTGATTTGGTTGCGTTCAAGCGAGTGTCGGACGTGATCATTGCCAACCGACGATCTTCTGACCTCGAAGATGTTTCGGGAAAAGTCTACACGCGTGATCTGTTTGGACATGACTGAATTGATTCAACCCGTCATCCTTTGCGGCGGCTCCGGCACCCGTCTTTGGCCATTAAGCCGCGCCGGCTTTCCCAAGCAGTTCCTGAGCCTTACCGGGAACGAAAGCCTCTTCCAGCAAGCTGCGCAACGCCTGGTCGCTTTGGGCGCTGAAGACATTCAAGTGGCCAAACCCCTGATCGTCACCGGCGAGGAGCACCGCTTCCTGGCTTCCGAGCAACTGCGAGAAGTCGGCATCGAATTCGGTGCCGCCCTGCTGGAGCCCGTGGGCCGTAACACTGCTCCGGCACTCACCCTGGCTGCGCTGGCCGCACAACAAAACGGCTCCGATCCTGTTCTGGTTGTCACTCCAGCTGACCAGACGGTATCCAACACCACCGCCTTTACTCAGGCCATGCAGCAAGCCGTGCGCCTGGCTGGACAGGGCAGCATCGTCATTCTGGGTATCACACCCGACCGGCCTGAAACGGGCTACGGCTACATCCAAACGTCTCCGTCATTGCGAGGCGAAGCCGAAGCAATCCATTCAGTCCAGCGCTTCGTCGAAAAACCCAACGCTGCCACCGCACAGCAGTATCTGGACGAAGGCGGTTACTACTGGAACGCAGGTATGTTCGTGCTCAAGGCCTCGGTGTGGCTTCAGGCGCTTGAACAGTTCCGGCCCGATATCTACCAAGCTACAGCCGAAGCTTGGGCTAAGCGCAGCACCGACGACAACCCGGGCACCCTCTTCGTGCGCCCTGGCAAAGCTGGATTCAATGCCATCCCTATCGAATCCATCGACTATGCCGTCATGGAACGTTGCCCGGGCAGCCCATTCCCAATTCACATGGTGCCAATGGACGCCGGCTGGAGCGACCTCGGTGCCTGGGATGCCGTGTGGAACGTGCTCCCCAAAGACGAACACGGCAACGCCTACGTAGGCGACGTGCTCACCACCCACAGCCGCAACACCCTGGTGCACGCCTCCAGCCGATTGGTTAGTTTGGTGGGCGTAGAGAACCTTATCGTGGTCGAAACCCCTGATGCCGTGCTGGTGGCCGACAAAGCCCGCAGCCAGGAGGTCAAGCACATCGTCAGCCAACTGCAGGCCACAAAACGCGAAGAACACACCTTGCACCGCAAGGTGCACCGCCCCTGGGGCTGGTACGACAGCATCGACGAAGGTGGTCGCTTCAAGGTCAAGCGCATCCAAGTTAAGCCCGGTGCCAGCCTGAGCCTGCAAAAGCACCATCACCGGGCCGAACACTGGATCGTCGTCAAAGGCACCGCCGAAATCACCAATGGTGAAAAAGTGCTGTTGTTGACCGAAAACCAGTCCACTTACATCCCGTTGGGCGAGGTGCATCGACTGGCCAACCCCGGCACGATGCCGCTGGAAATCATCGAGGTGCAATCGGGCAGTTACTTGGGCGAAGACGACATCGTCCGATTTGAAGATACCTACGGACGGGCGCAATCATGACCCAACATCCCAAAATCTACGTCGCTGGCCACCGGGGCATGGTGGGTTCGGCCATCGTGCGCCAGTTGCTGGCCCAGGGCCACCTGGCTGAACGCATCGTCACCCGCACGCATGCGGAACTGGACCTGACGAACCAGGCCGCCGTCCAGGCCTTCTTTGCAGTAGAAAAACCCGACCAGGTCTACCTGGCCGCTGCCAAGGTAGGCGGCATCCATGCCAACAACACCTACCCGGCCGAATTCATCTACCAGAACCTGATGATGCAGGCCAACGTGATTGATGCGGCCTTTCGCCACGGCGTGCAAAAGCTGCTGTTCTTGGGATCCAGCTGTATCTACCCCAAGCTGGCAGATCAGCCCATGCGCGAAGACGCCCTGCTCACCGGCACACTGGAACCCACCAATGAGCCCTACGCCATCGCCAAGATCGCCGGCATCAAGCTGTGCGAAAGCTACAACCGCCAGTATGGCGAAATCCACGGGGTGGACTACCGCAGCGTCATGCCTACCAACCTCTACGGCCCGGGCGACAACTACCACCCAGAAAACTCCCACGTCATCCCGGCGCTCATCCGCCGCTTCCACGAAGCCAAAGTCAGCCAGGCGCCCAGCGTCACGATCTGGGGCACGGGCACCCCAAGGCGAGAATTTCTGTATGTGGACGACATGGCTGCCGCCAGTGTCCACGTCATGAACCTAGACAAAGCCACCTACGACCAGCACACCCAGCCCATGCTCAGCCACATCAACGTCGGCTGCGGGCAAGATGTGACCATTCTGGAAGTGGCGCAAGCCGTGGCCCGCACGGTAGGTTACACCGGCCCCATTCACACCGACTCGACCAAGCCCGACGGTACTCCGCGCAAGCTCATGGACAGTTCCCGTCTCAATGCCCTTGGCTGGATCGCACAAGTGTCTCTTGCAGAAGGTCTGGCCCAGGCCTACGCAGATTTCCAGAACTCTGCCCGTCATTACTAGCCACCTGCCCGTCATTGCGAGCGCAGCGAAGCAATCCATCCCCGCACCTATGAACCAACCCAAAGTCGCCCTCATCACCGGCATTACCGGCCAAGACGGCTCTTACCTGGCAGAATTTCTGCTGGAAAAAGGCTACATCGTCCACGGCATCAAACGCCGCGCCAGCAGCTTCAACACCCAGCGCGTGGACCACATTTACCAAGACCCGCACATCGAGAATGCCCACTTCAAACTCCACTACGGCGACCTGAGCGATACCAGCAACCTCATCCGCATCGTGCAGGAAACCCAGCCCGACGAGATCTACAACCTCGGTGCCATGAGCCATGTGGCCGTGAGCTTTGAAAGCCCTGAATACACTGCCGATGTAGACGCCATTGGTACCCTGCGACTTCTGGAAGCCATTCGAATCCTTGGCTTGGAAAAAAAGACCCGTTTCTATCAGGCAAGTACCAGCGAACTGTACGGCTTGGTGCAAGAAACCCCGCAGAAGGAAACCACGCCGTTCTACCCCCGCAGCCCCTACGCGGTGGCCAAAATGTACGCGTACTGGATTGTGGTCAACTACCGCGAAGCCTACGGTATGTATGCATGCAACGGCATTCTGTTTAACCACGAAAGCCCGCGCAGGGGTGAAACCTTCGTCACCCGCAAAATCACTCGTGGATTGGCAAACATCGCGCAAGGGCTTGAGGAATGCCTCTACATGGGCAACCTAGACGCACTGCGCGACTGGGGCCATGCCAAAGACTACGTGCGCATGCAGTGGATGATGCTGCAGCAAGAGCAACCCGAAGACTTCGTCATCGCAACGGGTGTGCAGTACAGCGTGCGCCAGTTCATCCAGTTGAGTGCGCAAGAACTGGGCATCACCCTGCGCTTTGAAGGTCAAGAAGTGAACGAAGTCGCCATTGTCGAAAAAATCGAAGGCGACAAATGCCCAGCCCTACAGGTCGGACAAGCCATCGTCCGTATCGACCCCCGCTACTTCCGCCCCACCGAAGTTGAGACCCTGCTCGGCGACCCAAGCAAGGCCAAGGCCGAGTTGGGCTGGCTGCCTGAAATCACCGTGCAGCAGATGTGCCATGAAATGGTCTCCAACGACCTGCAAGAAGCCCAGCGACATGCCTTGCTCAAGGCCAATGGGTACACTGTAAATGTCAGCCTGGAGTAATTCAAAATGCCCCACTTTGCGCTCCTTAACCTGCCTACGTTCACTGATCCGCGAGGGTCTTTAACGGTTTTAGAAAAAGCTTTGCCTTTTGAGGTTGTTCGGACTTATTGGATCTACGGTGCTGATGGACAAACGCGTGGCGGACACCGGCACACGTACACCCGTCAAGCGCTGGTTGCGTTGAGTGGAAAAGTGTCGATGTATATGAATGATGGTGTTACCGAAGAAACAATCGTGCTAAACCATCCTGGCCAATGTCTTCTGGTTGAGCCGAAAGACTGGCACACCATGAAGTTCAGTGAAAACGCCGTTCTGCTGGTCATGTCTTCTCACTCATATGATCGTAGCGAATACATCGATACCCCTTACGAGCAGCGAGCATCGCATGATTGAATACGAAAGTCTGGCACGCTCCAACAGTGCCTACATGGCCGAGTTGGAAGATGCAGCCAAGCGGGTTATTCGGAGCGGCTGGTATGTGTTGGGGCAAGAGGTCAGCGCATTTGAACAAGAGTTTGCCCAATACGTGGGTGCCAAGCACTGCATTGGGGTGGCCAACGGCCTAGACGCGCTCATCTTGTCCATAGAAGCACTGAACCTGCCCAAAGGCAGCGATGTATTGGTTGCTTCAAATACCTATATTGCCACCATCTTGGCCATCATCAGAGCCGGGCATAACCCTGTTTTGGTCGAACCCGTGTTGGAAACCTTCAACATGGACCCCGCATTCCTGCCTGTTGCGTTGACGCCCAACACACGCGCCATTTGCGTGACCCATTTGTTTGGCAAAGCATGTCGCATGGATGCCATTGGCGCATTTGCCAAGGCGCATGGCTTAAAACTCATCGAAGACTGCGCCCAATCACATGGTGCCAAGTTGGCCGGCAAGATGACAGGCACCTTTGGCGACGCAGGCTGTTTTAGTTTTTACCCCACCAAGAACCTAGGTGCCGTGGGTGATGCTGGCGCCGTTGTGACCGACGATGACGAGCTGGCCGATCGTCTGCGCCACTTGCGCAACTATGGGTCTAAGCAAAAATACGTCAATGAATATGCGGGCGTGAATTCGCGCCTAGACGAAATACAAGCCGCCATGCTTCGCGTCAAGCTCAAACACTTGGGTGCGATGACAGAACACAAAAGAGCACTGGCCAACATTTACTTTGACGAACTTCCAAACAGCGTGCAAAAGCCCGTGGTCAATGCCGACGAATTTGATGTCTTTCACATCTACGGCATACGCAGCCCCAAGCGAAACGAGCTTAAACAGTTTTTACTGGCAAACAACGTTAAAACAGAGATTCACTACCCCATTGCCCCGCATAAACAACGAGCCATGCTAGGTGTACTCTCGGGGCAATACCCCATCGCTCAAGCGTTGCATGACACCGAGCTGAGCCTACCCATCTCGTATGGGCATACCGCACAAGACATTCATCAAATCTGTCAAACCATTCAAAAATTTGAAAGATAAATACAGCCATGCTGTCACAACAAACCATTCTTATCACAGGCGGCACAGGGTCTTTTGGGCACACCTTTGTGCCGATGACACTGGCCAAATACAACCCACGAAAAATCATCATTTACTCGCGCGATGAAATGAAGCAGTGGGAAATGGCCAAGCTATATAAAGATGATCCACGCGTGCGATTCTTCATTGGTGACGTTCGCGATCGCGAGCGTTTGTATCGTGCACTAGACGGGGTCAACTACGTTGTCCACGCCGCAGCAACCAAAATTGTGCCCACCGCTGAATACAACCCGTTTGAATGCATCAAAACCAATATCAACGGGGCCATGAACCTGATTGACGCCTGCATTGACCGAGGCATCAAGCGCGTGGTTGCCTTGTCAACCGACAAGGCCTCTAGCCCAGTCAATCTATACGGTGCAACCAAGCTTGCGTCTGACAAGCTCTTTGTAGCTGGCAACTCGTACTCCGGCAGCCACGACACAAGATTTGCCGTCGTGCGCTACGGTAACGTCATGGGATCACGCGGTTCGGTCATTCCGTTTTTCATGTCTATTCGCGAAAAAGGCGTGCTTCCCATCACAGACGACCGCATGACCCGCTTCATGATCTCGTTAGAACAAGGCGTTGAACTCGTGTGGCACGCCTTTGAAGACATGGTGGGCGGCGAAATTTACGTCAAAAAAATTCCATCCATGAAGGTCACCGACCTAGCCCGTGTAGTAGCCCCTGAATGCAAACAAGAAGTTGTGGGTATTCGTCCTGGCGAAAAACTACACGAGCAAATGATTGGTGCAGAAGACTCGTACTACACCTACGAATACCCTGAGCACTTCAAAATCTTGCCCACTATTAACAACTGGGGCAATAGCCCTGAACGAATCAAAGACGGCACAAAAGTACCGGAAGGATTTGTTTACGCCAGTGACAACAACGCCGAATGGATGACTGACGCACAGTTGCAAGCATGGATAGACACAAACCGTGAAAAAATCGGGAGCATTTAATGATTCCTTACGGTCGTCAGGACATAAGCCAAGCAGATATTGACGCAGTCGTTGCCGTCTTGCAGTCAGACTTCCTGACGCAAGGTCCTCAAGTTCCGCTTTTTGAGCAAACCGTTGCCAACCACGTGGGTGCTAAGCACGCATTGGCGGTCAACAGTGCCACGTCTGCCCTGCACATGGCCTGCCTCGCACTTGGGCTTGGGCCGGGCGATTGGCTTTGGACTACTCCCGTCACCTTTGTCGCCTCAGCCAACTGCGGCTTGTACTGTGGTGCACAAGTCGACTTTGTTGACATCGATCCGCGCACCTACAACCTTTGCCCCAAGGCGCTGCAAGCCAAGCTCATCCAAGCAGAAAAAGAAGGCCAGCTCCCCAAAGTATTGGTGGCCGTGCACCTTTGTGGTCAGCCGTGCGATATGGCGGCTATTCATGCACTGAGCCAACAATACGGCTTCAAAATCATTGAAGATGCATCACACGCCATTGGGGGCAAATACAAAGGCGAGTTTGTTGGTCGCGGGCGCTATAGCGACATCACGGTCTTCAGTTTTCACCCCGTCAAAATCATCACCACCGCCGAAGGTGGTATGGCACTCACCCACAGTGACGAGCTGGCCAACAAAATGGCCCTGGTGCGCAGCCATGGCATCACGCGCGATACAGCGCAAATGACCCATGCACCTGACGGCCCTTGGTACTACCAGCAAATCGACCTAGGCTACAACTACCGCATGACCGAGCTGCAAGCAGCTCTTGGTGTGAGTCAAATGCAACGGCTCGACGCCTATGTTGCGCGTCGCCACCAACTGGCCCAGCGCTATGACCAGCTGCTAGCCAATTTGCCCCTAACTACACCATGGCAGCACCCCGACAGCTACTCGGGTCTGCACCTGTACGTGATTCGCTTGCAGTTGGACAAGATTGGCAAAACCCACCGTCAAGTATTTGAGAGCCTGCGCGAACAAGGCATCGGCGTCAATCTGCACTACATACCTGTGCACACCCAGCCGCACTATCAGCGCATGGGCTTTCAAGCGGCTGACTATCCACAGTCTGAGAAGTACTACGCCGAAGCCATTAGCTTGCCAATGTTTCAAACCTTAAGCGAGCAACAGCAAGACCAAGTGATCGCAGCACTGCAAAAGGTTCTACAAGCATGAGACTAGCGGTAATTCCTGCGCGTGGCGGCAGCAAGCGCATACCACGCAAAAACGTACGTGAGTTTTGTGGCAAGCCAATGCTCGCATGGTCTATTCAAGCCGCCCTTGACTCGGGTTGTATTGACCGAGTTATTGTGTCAACAGATGATCAAAAAATTGCTGAAATCGCCCGCCAGTGCGGCGCAGAAGTTCCATTCATGCGCCCGGCAAACTTGGCCGACGACTACGCTGGCACAACGGTAGTTGTTCAACACGTTGTTCAACGCTTGGTCGACGAAGGCATAAACGTTGAGCAAACCTGCTGTCTCTATGCAACAGCCCCGTTTGTAACGGGTGAAGATTTGCGCCGAGGACTTGATCTGCTCCTTCAGGCCGATGCGTCATACGCGTTTTCGGTCACCAACTATTCATTTCCCATTCAACGTGCACTCAAGCTCACCGAGGGGGGAAGAGTGGCCATGTTTCACCCAGAACATGCAGACACCCGTTCGCAAGACCTAGAAGAGGCCTATCACGATGCGGGCCAGTTTTATTGGGGAACACGTGATGCTTGGCTAGCTGCACGTGCGATTTATGCGGAACACTCTGTTCCTGTTATGCAGCCCGCCTATCGCGTTCAAGATATTGATACGCCCAGTGACTGGGATAGGGCTGTTTTGATGTTTGAAGCACTGCGCTTGCACGAAAAAGCTGCCTAAGAGCAGAGCCACATGCACATTGTCTTTCGCGTCGACGCATCACTCCAAGCAGGTGCTGGGCACGTCATGCGATGCCTGACCCTTGCAGATGCCCTGCGTGCAACAGGCGCACATTGCAGTTTTATTTGCAGGCAACACCCTGGTAACCTCATCTCACTTGTGCAAGCGCGTGGTTACCATGTTGTACCGCTGTCAACGCCGCATCAAGTGGCATTGCAAGACGCACAATCCTACGCCCAATGGTTAGGCGCTAGCTGGCAAGAAGATGCGCAGCAGACGCTTGCTGCGATCCGCAAATGCAGCACTCCTCCTCAATGGTTGGTTGTGGATCACTATGCCCTGGATGAAAGATGGGAAAACGCGGTCAAAAGCGCCGGCCAGCGCATGTTGGTCATTGATGACCTCGCCAACCGGCCTCACAATGCCGACATCTTGATCGACCAAACCTTTGAGCGAAACCCCGAAGACTATCGAGCGCTCGTACCCCAGCATTGCGAGCGTAGATGCGGCATTGAAAACGTACTACTAAGACCAGAGTTCGACGAGTGGCGTCCCGCAAGCTTAGAGCGCCGCACGCCAGCCACACTAAAAAAAATCCTAGTTAGCTTGGGTGGTGTAGACAAAGACAACATCAGTCGGCAAATTCTGCTAGCGATAGATCAATGCAAACCCTCAACAGACATCGAAATTTGTCTCGTACTTGGCGAAAGCTCACCTTGGATTGCCGAGATGCGTCAATTCATTAAGACGCTGCAGTACAAAGTTGAACTCAAAGTTGCCGTTGACAACATGGCAGAACTGCTGGCAGCTTGTGACCTTGCAATTGGCGCGGCTGGCACTTCAGCTTGGGAGCGCTGCTGCCTGGGTGACCCCACCATCATGCTAGTACTCGCTGATAACCAGCGCGAGATAGCAGCTAGGCTCTCGGCATCAGGCGCAGCCCAGCTAGTCATGCTCGGCCCCGAACTACAGCGAGATTTCGTGGCAGCAATTCAGACCTTCATCGCCGAACCCTCGGCACTGCAGCGCATGTCTGACCTCGCTGCGGAACTTGTACCCTGCAGTGGTGCAGCACTCCTAGCACGGCATATGACAGGGGTGCCTGTATGACAACCACTTCACCCCCTATCGTCCGTCTGCAAGTCATGACGCAAGCAGACCTACAGCAAGTACTAGCCTGGCGTAACCATCCCAAAGTACGTCAATACATGTACACACAAAACGAAATCAGCTATGACGAGCACATCAATTGGTTTAATCGTGCCTCTGTCGACCCTCTGCGTCACCTGCTGATTCTAAAAATTGACGATCAGTCCCAAGGCTATGTCAACTTTCACTGCGATGGGGCTGGTGCTGCCGTATGGGGCTTTTATTTAGCCCCAGATGCACCCAAGGGCACGGGACGATTGCTAGGCAATGCAGCCACCCATCATGCCTTTAACGCGCTCGGACTTGAGCGAATATGGGGCGAGGTCTTGCCCGATAATCACGCCTCTCAGAACTTCCACCTCAACCAAGGCTTCGTGTTCTACGCCATATTGCCGGACAAGCAGGTAGGTGAACAAACGATAAGATATGTCCGCCAATACTTGTTAACAAGAGACGCTTGGCGGGCGCGTCAAGGAGCAACACAATGACTCGCTTAGAAAGCAGCCTCTACATCGATGGACGAGAGATCGGTCCATCGCAGCCACCCTATGTAATTGCAGAACTCTCGGCCAACCACAACGGAAGCATCGAAACAGCCCTGCAAATCATTGGCGAAGCCAAACGAGCAGGCGCGGATGCGGTCAAACTACAGACCTATCGCCCCGACACAATCACCCTTGATGTAGACCGCCCAGAATTTCGCATCACGGGTGGGCTGTGGGACGGTAAATCCCTTTACCAGCTGTATGAAGAAGCCCACACACCATGGGAATGGCACAAAACCCTCTTCGACCATGCCCGCAAAATCGGCATCACCATATTCAGCTCGCCATTCGACCACACAGCCGTTGACTTGCTAGAGTCACTCGGCGCGCCGGCCTACAAAATCGCATCATTCGAAGCCATTGATCTGCCGCTTATCCACTATGTGGCAAGCAAAGGCAAACCCATGATCATTTCAACCGGCATGGCTGACGAAACTGAAATTCAAGAAGCTGTAGACGTAGCCCGAAGTGCTGGCTGCAAGCAGTTGGCGCTGCTTCACTGCGTCAGTGGCTATCCAGCACCTAGCGATGAGTACAACCTGCGCACCATTGCTGACATGCAGGTACGCTATGGCACGCTGGTTGGTCTGTCTGACCACACGCTAGACAACGCCACCGCTGTTGCCAGCGTCGCCATGGGCGCGTGCATCATAGAAAAACATTTCACCCTGAATCGCCAAGGGGGCGGCCCTGACGACAGCTTCTCACTGGAGCCCGCTGACTTGGCCTGCCTGTGTCACGATGCAAAAACTGCATGGCAGGCATTAGGCAAAGTGGACTATGGACGCAAGGCCAGCGAACGCGCCAATGTTCAATTCCGTCGTTCGCTATATTTTGTCAAACCCCTGGCCGCGGGTGAGCTGATCACGGCAGATGCTGTCAAAAGTGTTCGCCCCGGTTATGGCTTGGCGCCCAAGCATCTATCCGAAGTGATAGGCAGTCGCGTCAAGGTATCGGTCGAGTACGGTGATCCGGTGACACGTGACCGATTGGCCTAAATTTACGATTCAACAGAGAGACTTCAAAAAAATGCGTTATTGTAAGTGTTGCGCCATGCCGGATACACGGCCCGAGATTGTGTTCAACGAAGAAGGAATTTGCGATGCCTGCCTATCCGCGGAGCGCAAAGACAACGAAATTGACTGGGAAGCACGCGACCAGCAGTTCCGTCAAATCTTGGACAAATACCGCTCTGACGGCAGCAAGTGGGACTGCATCATCCCAGTAAGTGGTGGCAAAGACAGCTGCTTTCAGGCATACACGATGAAACATAAATACGGCATGACGCCGCTATGTGTCAACTTTGTTCCCTGTGAAATGACCGATGTGGGGCACAAAAACCTTGAATTCTTGCGAGACCTCGGATTTGACCTAATTCAAGTTGGAGCCAACCGTGAGGTCTATCGCAGAATGTCCCAAATAGGCTTTCATAAGCTGGGCGACTGCTGCTGGCCTGAACACATTGGCATCTTCACAACCCCTGTTCAAATTGCGGTCAAGTTCAACATTCCCCTAATCATTTGGGGCGAAAACTCACAGCTTGAATACGGTGGCCCCGCACACGCACGTGAGGCGCAAATTTTGGATCGTCGCTGGCTTGAGGAATACCAAATGCTGGGATACCGCATCTCTGATTTGGTACATGACGGCTTTGACCCCAAAGATCTCAAAGCGTGGCAGTACCCTGAAGATGAAGACCTCCATCGTGTTGGCGTAACTGGCCTATTTTTGGGCTACTTCACCAAGTGGGATGGCCGTCGCAACATGGAACTCATGACCGAGTTGGGCTGGCATCACAACCCCGGCGGCCCAGTCGAAGGCACCTACACCGACTACGAGAACCTAGACTGCAAATGGGTTGGTGGACTGCACGACTACTTGAAATTTGTGAAGTACGGATATGGCCGTGCCACAGACAATGCCTGCATTGACATTCGATTTGGCCGCATCAGCCGCGAAGAAGGCTTGCGGCTTGCAAAAGAATGGGAAGGCAAAATCCCGCACAAATACCTGCCCGATTTCCTTAAATTCATCAATTGCAGCATGGATGAATTCATGGAAACAGTGAACCGATTTACAAATCCGTACATCTTCAAACGTGACGAAGATGGGAACTTTATCCGTGACGCCAATGGCGACCTAATCAAGCTTGACTACGGACTTGAAGAGTGAGCAACGAAGTTACCGTCATCGACATAGGCATAGGCAATCTGGCCAGCGTACTAAAAGCGCTTAAGAAAGCCGGTGGCGCCCCTAAGCTCACCAGTGATGCCGAAAGCATACTGTCGGCCACCAAGCTTGTTCTTCCTGGTGTGGGCGCCTTTGGCGCTGGCTCTGCTGCACTGCAAAGTCATGGGCTGGTTGAGCCCATTCGCGAGGCAGTGCTAAACAGAAAGATTCCAATCCTAGGCTTTTGTATGGGCATGCAGCTGTTCGCACAACGAGGCTACGAAAACGGAGACTTTCCTGGGCTTGGACTCATCCCCGCAGAGGTGCGGCAACTAGACATTGCCAAATGCAAAGTCTTGCCACATATGGGCTGGAACAATCTGGAATCCATCGATGGCATGCGCCTCTTCGAAGGCTTGCCAGAGGCCCCAGACTTTTACTTTGTGCACAGCTTTCACATGACCAATCTAGCGGCTGATGTGCAAATCAGCCACTGCAGCTACGGGGAAGAACGCGTCACCGCAGCGGTGCAGTTGGGCAACATCTACGGCACACAGTTTCACCCAGAGAAAAGTCTGTCCAACGGAATCCACATTCTGAAGAAATTCATCCAAGATGCTTAAACATCGTGTACTCCCGCTGGTATTGCTTACGGGCTACAACGTAGTCAAGAGCATCAAATTCAGCACCTACCGCACACTGGGCAACCCCATCACCATCTGCCGAATTTACGAAAGCAGAGGCGTGGACGAACTTGTACTCCTAGACATCCGTGCAGCCGTGGAGGGACGTGGGCCCAACCTAGACATCATTCGTGATATTTCGGGAGAGTGCTTCATGCCACTGACAATCGGTGGAGGGATAACCGATGTCGAGCAGGTGCGCAAAATTTTGCGAGCTGGAGCAGACAAGGTTGCCGTCAATAGCGCAGCCGTAGAAAACCCGAGGCTGGTGGCAGACATCGCGCGCGCATTTGGGTCGCAGTGCTGCGTGGTATCGATAGATGCCAAGCAGACAGAGGGCGGTGGCTACGAGGTCTACACACACGCAGGCAAACAGCCAACAGGCAAAAACCCCGCTGACTGGGCGCGCGAGGTAGAGGCATTGGGGGCTGGAGAAATATTGCTCAACAGCATAGATAGAGATGGTGCTATGCAGGGTTACGACATTGAATTGTTGAAAGCAGTGAGCAGCGCGGTCTCGATACCCGTAGTTGCGGCGGGAGGCGCCGGAGAGCCGAAGCACTTTTCTGAGATTTTTAAGGAAACGCAGGTGTCTGCCGTGGCCGCAGCAAGCCTTTATCACTTCACGAGCTTTACGCCGATGGAGGTGAAGAGGGAGTTGGCAGCGTCCGGGATTTCAGTTCGAATAAAGTGACTAAGGGAGAGATGTAAGTGGTAACTATTGTCAAGGGTTTTCAGCTAAGTGCGTTGCATGTATTTCAGGTGCGGACTCTTCAGTCGCTAGGGTTTGGCACACGCGTGACTTTATCTAACAAGTCCCACAACAAAGGGGCGTTAGCGACTGACTATCGTGTCGATCTCACCGTTTATTCGCCCGATGGGGCGAGCAGTACTTTTTGGGAGGGTGTGGCCCAGCTACCAACTGATGCCGCGGTGCGTTTGGACTGCACACAATGGCAGACACACCTAGGTGAAGACCAAGTGATGATCTTTCACCTCATGCCTCTGCGCTTGTTGCCAGTGGCAACGGCCGCTGGAGAGGTAGATCTTGATCGCTCAGAGATTTGGAGCCTTTTCACGGCTCAAGATCACTACGTTGAATACTATCGAGCAGATGGCTTCTCCAGCGGAGTTTTGTACCAGAGTGGGGCGTTTAATTACCGCAAGTTTTCGCGAGAAGAGACCACGGTCATTCAAGCGCCCAAGGTGTTTTTGTCTTCTACGCTCGACACTGTTTTGAGCATTTTGCACACTTCATTTGAGCCAGGTTACGAGCGCGATGCGGTGTTGCGATGCGCATTGTTGGATGAACAGGCTAACGCTGTTGCGCAGTGGACAAGTCGCATCAAACCTTTTACAGAGCAAACAATTAGCATGAAAGAGAAGCTGTTGGCTTGTGGTGGGGCGGCGTTTGCCCATGGCGCACCTAGGGCGTACACGTTGTTAGCGTTTTGCGACAACGCGGCACTGTTGCCTCTGATTCTGAATGTGGATACCAACAAAGGTACCTTGGCGGTCGAGCATTCGTTGCCGCCTATGTATTACGGGCAATCAGTGACAGGCCCTGTGCGTGCGCAGATGATTGCAGGCTTACGTGAGAGTGGCGTGTTTGCCATGCAGGAGGCTTGACTATGGGACTGAAAAATATTGTTCGTGACGCGTGTCCAGAATTCGCATTAAAGGCGTTTAGGCGTGTTCGCGAAAAGGTCGCGACTGCCAAGCTGGCTGCGCCGGTGGTACAGATGTACATCAATGATGGAGACATCGAAACGACGGCGGGCTTCAACAACTTCTTGTCATTTTTAACAGCGGGCGTGCAGACATCGGGTACGTTGCAGGTCACGCTTAGAGATGCAGATGGTGCGCTTGTGCTTGATGAAACTATGCGCCTGAACCATTTTGAAAATCGATTTGTAGAAATCAAAGCGATGCTGGATAAGCATGGAAAACAAAGTGCATTGGGTCTGATTAGCCTCATATTTGTGCCCGACCACATGCGCAAGGATGCTTATAAAAAGTTGGGTATTTTGGCTTCGCATTTCTTCATGTTTTATCGTGGCAGCAACGGCGCAGTCGCTATGGTGCATCCATCTTCTACCTTGGACCCATCCAGCCCCCCATCGGGGTCGTTTATCACCAACCAAGTGGTGCATACGGAGAGTTTGCAAGGGGTGACGCTATACCAATGCAATCCAAGCCAAGTGCCGCATGAGCTGACCATTGGTTTGCAAGATGCCGATAGCAAGAAGGTGGTTTGCAGCCGGACTTTGACGCTGCCGCCCATGGGTGTGCGCAAGGTGTCATTTGCGGCTGGCTCAGACTTTTTGGCCGATGGCGCTGCGTTGCGCGTGTTCACATCCTCGTTGCCTACGGCCAATAGCAAACCAATGCTGTGCCGTTGTTATACGGGTGGCCGGTTTAGCATGAGTCATTCATGAGTTTGCGAACTATGGGCAAACATGCTGCCGCATCTATTCAGTCGTGTAGGTGGTGCATGTGCGGGGGTGTGGGGTGTCCTGAGCTAGATGTGAGCTTATGAAGCGGGTTTTGTTTTTTTCACCATCAGCGGATATTTGGGAGCATAGTTTTCCAGAAGCCCTGGTGGGTGAGATGCTTGCATCCTGTCGCATGGCTGTCACTGTTGCTAGGTGCCGGGGCGTACTGCTGCCTTTGTGTCCATCAGCGCAAGCGGCAGGCTTTACGGCAGATACACCAATCGATGCACAGCAGCGATTGTGCGCGCGTTGCAATGCAAAAGGACGTTTGGCCGATGGGGTGCTGGGCCTTAGGCGAATCGAGATTGATGACTATGTTGAAGCCTCAGATGATGAGCTGATTGATGAGCTTGTTGCGCAGGCTGATGCGATGCGCTCGCAGTTACTTAGGGCTGAAGATTTTGACCAGCTTCGAGTCCAGGGCGTTGCAGTAGGTCGCACTGCGTTGTATGAGTTGATTTTGCGGCACAAGAAAAATGATTTCGAGTTTTCCGACCTCGTATGGTCCGAGTATCTCGTTTTCCTGCGTTTGGCTGCTCGCGTGAGTTTGTTGGGCGAAAGGCTGCTTCGGGCCGAGCGCCCTGACTCCATATCTGTTTACAACAGTTTGTATGTGGCGCACCGAGCTTTTTGCTTGTTGGCCAGGAATGCAGGCATTAGCCAATATTTCATGCATGCGGGTACGAATCTTTCACGTCAGCATGGCACCTTGATGATAGGGAAGGATTTCACTTGGAAATACTTGCAAGGGCTCGTGGAGCGGTATCGATCGTATGCAGATGAGCCTGTGGCTTCGACTGCGATTGAGGATGTAACGCCGCATTTTTTGTGTTTGCTTTCTTCAGGCAGTTCGTTTGTTTATTCGGCTGCTCGTTCACAAAAATATTTTGATGCCCGAGCATATTTTGGTGTTCGTCAAGATCAGCGGTTTATTGTTGCTAGCACTAGCAGCTATGACGAGCGTTTTGCCGTCGAGTCGGTGAACGCCTCGTCAACTCCGAGTGCGCTGTTGTTCCCACGCATTCTTGATTGGGTTTCATATTTGGTTGAGTTGGCAGCGCAACGGCCAGATTGGTTTGTTGTGATTCGCGTGCATCCACGTGAGTTCCCAAATCGACGTGATCGCGTGCAGAGCGAGCACTCTCGCAGAATGAAGGAGTTGCTACAGAACTTGCCCGCAAATGTGAAGGTGAATTGGCCAGACGACCATATTTCTTTGTACGACTTGGCTCAAGAGGCGGATCTTTTTTTAAACGCGTGGTCTAGCGTTGGTAAAGAGATGGCTTTACTAGGTCTGCCTGTGGTGATTTATTCGCCAGAGATTGTACTGTACCCAACGACACTCAATGGCGTAGGTACAACCAAGGCGGGTTATGTGCAGGCAATTGAGGCGGCTTTGCAAGATGGTTGGAGTTTTGAGCGCAGTCGGCAGGCATATCGTTGGTATGCGCTGGAGTTTTCACGATCATGTGTAGATATGCGTGTTAGCTTTGCGCCAGCGCGTCGCTATCATCATGGCCTACTCGCAAGGGTGGCGTTGCGTTTGCTCCGTACAGTGGTGCGCTTGCCGCAGGAGCGCTGGGATTTGTTTCAACGCAAGCCAATGCCTCAAGCGAAAGAGGTTGTTTGTCAACTTTTCGAGCATGAGCTTGAAAGTTCAGAATGTGCGCAAAAGCAAGAATGCTTTGCGGGGAACTCACGAGACGAAGATGTGGCGATTCGTTCCAGTCTCGCGCAGTTAGGAAGTCAGCTGTTTGCAGCCAACCCGTCAGATCGGCCGTCAAAGCTTCAACGGGCATTTGCTGCGGCGGGCATAGTTTAAAAAAAGAAAAAGATATTGAAATGATGACACCGGCTACGTTTATTAAAAAAGTTTTGCGTCGATTGAAGTATGAGTTTATGCAGCGAGGTTTTTTTAGAGATCCTCGTCCGATTCTGGGTCTGTTGCATAAACTTAAATTGGATATCTCGCTTTTCGTGGTGCCATACTTTCTTGCGCACAATCGTGATGGGTTGCGTCGACTAAAAGAATTGCGTGCTAAGGGATATAACCCAACGGTGGTTTATTTTTCGATGGAAGGTGATGGCCGTTTCGAGCGTCTCTATGAAATTTCAAAGCGTACGAGCAATACAGATTCGGTTTGGTTTCAGTTTCCAATTCAAGCAGCGGCAGCAGAGGCAATCGTATTCAAAAGCCATACGCAACGTGGGTGCGGCTTCTACGAAGATGCGCGCATGAAATACATTGATCCTGTTAATGATGAAAATCGCGCCAATTACAGGGCGTACCTTGAGCGATTTTTTGATGCCTTGCAGGGGGTGACTGGAAAGATTGACTTCTTTCTGTCTGGCAGCAACCACGACCGATACGTGGTCGAGATGGTTTATGTGGCGCAGCAGCGCGGTATTGAGTGGGTGGTGGCCGAGCGCGAGGGAACAGGCACGCAATACACCTATAAAAATGAAGCAAAGTGCTTCAAAGAGTCGGTGACGGTCACGGCAGATTACTTCATTACTGCAAATGAGGGTCACAAACACATGTTTAACTACAGTCGCAGAGAGACGGTTAAAGATATTTTTGTGATTGGTGAGCTAGATACTGATTGGTGGTTTCACTGGGATCGAAATTTCGCTCGCAGAGAGTACAGGGCTTGGGATAAGTATGAAAGAAAGGTACTTTTCTTGACGTTCGGAATTCGCAATTATGTCGAAGCCTATAACTTTCCAAATAATCCAGAGTTCAATTGGATTCAATTGCTTGCAGACGCTGAAGATGAGGTGTTTGAGTTTGCGTGCAAAAACCGCGATGTGCTTGTGTTTTACAAGATGGGGCACAAAGAGGATAACAACCCTATTTTCTTGGAGCGATGCGCTAAGGCGGGGCTCTCAAATGTGGTGCCCCTAGATAGAAGCTTCCCGTGCAATGAGTTGGCCTTGTATAGTGATTTGGTAATTGGCTTTCAGACCACGGCGATGTACGAGGCAATGTTCTCGGAGAATCCATTGTTTTATATTGAATGGGCAATTCACCTAGGGATCGATAGGCAGGAAATGATGTTACCTTTGGCTGATTCAGGCGCTTGTACGACGATCCGGTCTAAAGACGAGTTCCGCGAAATGTTGGAACGTTGGGGCCGTGGCGATCCAGAGGTTTGCGAGGTGAGTCAGACGCAGCGCGAGGCGCGAGTGCGGACCAGGGAAACTATGTTCACTAACGCGGATGGACATGTGGCGGAGCGTGTGTGGGAAAAGCTTCAAGAACTATTTGAAGCCAGAAGAGCACGACTGCAATGATCGACAACCTTAAAAAGGCACTGACCCTTTTGGGGGCTGGTGAGCGTCGAAGGCTGGCGTTGTTGCTGGCGTTGATGTTGTTGGTGGCAATGCTCGAAACGCTCGGGATTGGTCTTTTAATGCCGTATATCAGCATCGTTAACTCGCCTGAGTTGATCGATAGCAACCGTTATTTAAATTTCATTTATCACGAGCTTGGTTTTTATTCGACAAAGAATTTCGTGGTGGCTATGAGCCTTGCATTGGTGGTTGTTTTTGTCGTAAAAAATGGGGTTTACGTTCTTCAGCAGTATTTTCAGTCTCGTCAATTACTTGGGCTGCAGCTGAGTATTGAGCGTCGTTTGATGGGAAGCTACTTGCAGCGAGAGTATTTGTTTTTTGTGGCAAACAATCCTGCAGAGTTGTATCAAAACATTCGAAATGTCTCCGGCATCATTGGCCTTGTTTATAGCCCAAGCTTAACGATAGCGACAGAGATAATAGTTCTGCTGTTAATTGGTGGCTTTTTGTTGTTTGTGCAGCCATGGATAACTTTGGTTGCTTCGATGGTCTTGTTTTTTCTCGCTTATTCAATTTATAGATTTTCTCGCAAGCGAGCGGCTCGATATGGGGTGGAAGGAAATCGTTACTTGGTCGAGATGAATAAATGGATGTATCAATCCTTCGGCGGAATTAAGGAGGTAAAGATACTTTCTAAAGAGGATTTTTTTCTTTCAAGGAGTATGTTTTATAGCCGACATTGTGCGTGGTCAGGGTTGAAGGCGGGCATGTTGACCGCAGTTACTCGCCCTATTATTGAAACAACTTGGTTTACGTTTACTGTGCTGTTGGTTTTGGTGTCGATTCTTGCTGAAAAAAATGGTTCGAATATGTTGCCAATTATTGTGTTGCTGGCCGCGGCGGCAATACGAATCATGCCTGCATTAAATCGAATTCTTAATTCGACCATCGCGATACGGCAAGCAACCCCTCATGTGAATGCTGTGGTGAGTGAGTTAGGGCGAGTGTCCCAAATGGAGGGCAGTTTGATTAGTGAATCATGCGAAGGCGTTGCTTATCCATTTAACGAGTCGATTGGTTTTGAGAGCATTGCTTTTGGTTATCCAGGATCATCTTCACAAGTATTGAGCGATCTATCTTTCACGATTAAGAAGGGGCAATCGGTAGCATTCGTGGGGCCGTCTGGCGCGGGCAAGACCACTGCAGTAGATCTATTGCTGGGTCTTTTGGAGCCGCAAGGCGGCAAAGTCGTGGTGGATGGCGTGGCGCTTGCAAGCAAAGATGCACGTGCGTGGCGTCGCAATTTTGGCTACGTGCCCCAGAGTATTTACCTCTCGGACGACAGCATCAAAAACAATATTGCTTTTGGACAGTTGCAAACTGAGATTGACTCAGCTCGCATGGATGTTGTCCTAGCCCAAGCGCAGCTGACCGAGGTTTTGGCGTGTTTGCCGGACGGCGTCAACACGATGGTTGGGGATCGTGGCGCTCGGCTTTCGGGTGGGCAGCGCCAACGTATTGGCATAGCTCGCGCTCTGTACCGCGACCCGCCAATTTTGGTGTTGGATGAGGCTACTTCCGCATTAGACAATGAGACTGAGCGAGAGATTACGCGTGCTATTCGGGATTTAAGAGGTAGCAAAACGGTAATACTGATTGCGCACCGGCTTTCAACGGTTGCTCATTGCGATCAAATTGTTTTTTTGGTTGACGGTGCGGTTCGTGCCTGTGGTACCTACGATGCACTGATGCGGGATTGTGATGATTTCCGTCGTTTTGCAACTGCAGGCGCTGAGCTTGTAGACGCTGACTTGTCTGCAAAATGAAGACCAGACAGATCAGCATGGGGCTGGCAGAGCCCAAAGGAAGTGTTATGAAATTTCTACGATCGGTGAGGCGATTCCTGCTGGGCGATCCAAATTTGAAGCCAAGACTTTGTTACGCCCAAGACGGTGAGGATTTGATTCTGGACCGCTTGCTGAATGGGCAGAAGGATGGTTTTTATGTGGATGTCGGGGCGCATCATCCTATGCGCTTTTCAAATACTTATCTGTTCTATTTGCGTGGATGGAAAGGCATCAACGTAGATGCCGAGCCAGGGTCAATGAAAGCGTTTCGCAAATACAGGCCTCGTGACGTTAACGTGGAGTGCGGTGTGGCTGATTGCGCAGGTACGTTGCCTTACTATCGATTTAATGAGCCAGCGCTTAATACGTTTGACCCGACAGAAGCAAGACTGAAGGATCGTCGGCCTTATCGATTGATTGAGCAGGTGGATGTAAAAGTAAGGCGACTAGACGAGTTGCTGACCGAGTACTTGCCAAGGGGGCAGGGCATTGATGTTTTGAGCATCGATGTTGAGGGTAAGGATGAAGAGGTGCTTCGATCGAATGACTGGTCTAAGTTTCGACCGCGCTTTATCTTGGCGGAAACATTGCGAACGGATATGCGCAACGTGGGGGAGTGCCCAGTTGTGAGGTTTCTGAGTTCGGTTGGCTATGCACCAGTTGGCAAAGCTTACAACACCATTTTTTTTGAACCGTTAAATTAATGTCAGTCATCAAAATGCACTGTCCAGTTTGCCAAGGCGATAGTTTTTTGGCAGGTGTAGAAATGTTTGACGACCGCTACGGTGAGCCTAATCGCTATCAGTTGGCGAGTTGTTCGAGATGTGGGCATGTGGCAACTGCACCGCGCTTGAGTGAATCCGACTTGCCAAATTTATACGGGACTTACTACCCGCGCAAAAGCATTGGCGTAGCTGACGTTGCCCAAGAGGCGCTAAAAGTGCCTCGTGCGTTTGCGGGGCTTGTGCGCTGGTGGAATGGCACGGGTAATCAAGGGCAGTACCGTGTGCGCGCAGGGGAAACGCTGCTTGACGTGGGTTGCGGTAGCGGTACTTCGCTTCTGGAGGCCAAGGCTTTGGGTGCAACGGCCTATGGCGTTGAGGCCGATCCAAATGTAAAGCCAATTGCTGAAGCATTAGGTTTGGATATTCATTTTGGAAGCTTGGAGGACAAGCCATTTCCAGATCAGTCATTTGATTTGGTGGTCATGAATCAAGTGATTGAGCATTTGCCAGCTCCCGACCAAGCGCTACGAATGTTGAATGAGCGCATGAAGCTGAATGGGCGTATGGTGCTGGTATTTCCAAATGTTGGCTCATTATGGCGGCGCATCGCTGGTAACCGCTGGATCAATTGGCATATCCCATACCATTTGCATCATTTTGATCGCCAGAGTTTTGAGCGGATGGTGCGGCAGTGCGGGCTAGAGGTCGCTAGCTCGCGCACGATTACGCCCAATGTGTGGACGTTGTTGCAATTGCGAGCTAGCTACGATCAACCGGTGCTTGGTAAGCCTAGTTCGATTTGGGCGGTTGCTGATCGCTCAGGTGCTGAATCGACACGTGGTCGCAAGGCTAATCCATTGCGCACAGCGTTGCGTGTAGGGGTTTTATCGATATTTGCAGTGGTTAACCGTGTGGTCGATGCGTTAGGCCTTGGCGATAGCCTTGTGGTGGAGTTGCGCAGGAGCCGGAAATGATAGTGCATGTGGTTGTGCCTGTATTCAACCGCTTGGCGAAAACGCAGATGTTGGTTGCTTGTTTGCGAAAGCAAAGACTGAATCAACCAATGCGAATTTGGATTGTTGATGACGGTTCAACGGACGGAACTGCTAGTTGGCTTGCCGGTCAAAGGGATGTTGAAACTCTCAATGGTGATGGTTCGCTGTTTTGGGGTGGTGGCGTTGATTTGGCATTCAATCATTTAAAGGAGTGTGCAAGCTTAGATGATTGGGTGCTGTTGATGAATAACGATACAACGGTGACTGAAGATTTTGCGCAAAAGTTGCTCGACATTGCGCAACACAATGCGCCGGCTGCGGTGGGGTGCATTGTGCGCGGAGCAGATGAGGCCGCACCTGTGCTGTCTGTCGGGGTCGCAATAGATGCGTGGAGATTTTTGACGACCGACTTGCTGACAAGATGGTCAGGCCTGGCTTGTGAAAACAAGGATTATTTAGAAGTCGATGCTTTGTCGGGGCGCGGTGTTTTGTATCCCTATGCCGCAATTGTTCGCGCCGGTGGAATGCGCCCAAAGTTGCTGCCACATTATTTTGCGGACTATGAATTGTCAATGCGCGTTCGAAAGTCAGGATGGCGTTTGTTGGTCGCGCATAACGAGCACGTGTATTCACAACCTGATTTTGGTAGTGGGGCACGAGCAAAGAGTGTTCGTGAAAAGTTTTTCGATATACGGTCACCGTCTTATTTGCCTGCATTGGTTATGTTTTGGTGGGAGGCTAGTACATGGCTCCAACGCGTATCGATGCCAATAAGGCTGCTTTTGCTTCTGGGGTGCCCAAAATTGCGTAGATTCCAAGCATGAAAATACAGATTGTCGACACATATTACCCCGCCTTTTTGGCCCATTTTTATGCTGTAAATCAGGGCTTGTCAGATGAGCCTTATCAGGTCCAATTGCAGTCACTTTTGAATGCGTGCTTTGGCACATCTGATTTTTATAGTCGTCACTTAAATAGCTTGGGCTGTGAAGCTCAAGATTTGGTGGTGAACTGTGTGCCATTGCAGCAAGCTTGGGCGAGTGCAAACGGTGCTGCGTTTTCAAAGTTGGCGATTCGCGTGCCGCACCGTTTGTTTCGCTTGCCTTTGGTGGGGCGTTATTTTGCAGATCTTCCAGGTTTGATGGATGTGGCTGTTGCGCAAATTAAGGCCATAAAACCTGATGTTTTGTATTGCCAAGATTTGTCTTTTTTCCCAAGCAAGGTGCTGGCAGAGTTAAGGCAATATGTGCGGCTTATTGTTGGGCAAATTGCGTGTCCACTACCGCCCGATTCTTTTTTAAAGGGCTACGATTTAATTTTGACGTCGTTCCCCCATTTTGTGCCTCGCTTGCGTGAGTTGGGGGTCGCTTCTGAATATTTTCGAATAGGCTTTGATGAGCGCGTTCTGTCTTTGTTGGGGAGCGTGGATAAAGAGATTGACTTTAGCTTTGTGGGGGGGATTAGCCGTCATCATGGTGGAGCTATTCCGCTGCTTGAGCATCTTGCAGCGCAGACGGATATGCGTTTGTTTGGCTATGGCGCAAATAGTTTGCCAAAGTCGTCGCTGTTGCGTCAAAGGCATGGAGGCGAGGTGTGGGGGCTAGACATGTATCGCGCTTTGGCGCGTAGCCGCATGACTTTGAATCGTCATATCAATGTGGCCGAAAACAATGCAAACAACATGAGGCTGTATGAGGCCACTGGGGTGGGGGCAATGCTGCTGACGGATCGCAAAGACAATTTGCAAGAGTTGTTCGATGTGGGCAAAGAGGTTGTCGCGTATTCAAACAAAGATGAGGCGACCGAGTTGGTTCGCTATTACTTAGACCACCCAAAAGAGGCAGAAAAAATTGCCAAGGCGGGGCAGCAACGTACCTTGCGTGACCATACGTACGCTGTGCGTATGCAAGAGTTGGTTCCAATCCTGAAAAGTTATTTGCCATGACCCAGCGCTACTTTTGTACCTTGTTTGATAGCGGCTATTTGCTAAAGGGTCTCGCCATGATGCGAAGCCTTGCAGAGCATTGTCCTAATTTGCACATTTATGTGCTGTGCATGGATGCGCAGGCGCAGCAGGTGCTAGAGCAGCTGAGCATGTCATATCTGACATGCATCAGCTTGCCTGAAGTAGAGACAGAGGATTTACTGAAAGCCAAGGCGGACCGCGGTGTGGCTGAGTACTGTTGGACTTTGTCGGCTGGGTTTACATGGCACGTGATGAGTCGGTATCCTGAGATCGACATGCTGACTTATGTGGATGCGGATTTGCTTTTTTATTCCAGCGTGCAACCGTTGTTTGATGAAATTGGAAATTCGTCGATTGCCATCATTGAGCACCGTTTCACCGAGCGTTTGAAAGACCGTGAAGTCAATGGTCGTTTTTGTGTTGAATGGGTAGGCTTTAGACGCGACGAGCAAGGTATGGCATGTTTGTCTCGCTGGCGTGAACAGTGCATTGAGTGGTGCTATTACCGACTTGAAGATGGCAAGATGGGCGACCAAAAGTATTTGGACGAGTGGCCAAGTCGCTACTCGGCTTGCCACATTTTGATGCATCCAGGCGCGGGTATAGCCCCGTGGAACTATGCCCAATACAAATTCGGAAGTGATGCTGATGGGGGCATTATCGTGAATGGTGAGGCATTGATTTTTTACCACTTTCACCAGTTCCAGTTGCTAGACAACGGTGGCTTTGATCGATTGTCAACTTTTTATACGTCAGAGTGCGCTGAGCCCGAAGCAATTTATAAGTCGTATGAAGCGACTTTGTCTAAATGCTTGGTGGATGTTCGTGCTCTGGAGCCAGATTTTCGGGCAGGTTTAAAGCCGGTGTCGTCAGTGCGTGGGCGTCGCTTGATTCAAAAACATGTGCCCATGTGGGCCAAAGATTTAGCGCGTCGTTTTTTGCGGTACTGACACATGCATGCAACGCCAATGATTTCTGTGATTACCGTTTGCTACAACAGTGCGTCAACGATAGCGCGCGCGTTGCAGTCGGTCGCAAATCAAGACTGGCCTCGCATAGAGCACATTGTGATTGATGGCGCCTCAACCGACGAAACGATGGATGTAATTGAGCGTTTCAGTTCTAAGCTGGCGTGCGTGGTGAGTGAACCAGACGATGGCATATATGACGCCATGAACAAGGGGCTAGCGCGTGCCACGGGCGATGTGGTGTGTTTTTTAAATGCGGATGACGAATATGCCTCAGACAAGGTGTTGTCTTTGGTCGCCAACCAAATGCATGCAGAGCAGTTGGATGCATTGATGGGGGATGTTGGTTTTTTTCATGCGTCAAACCCAGCGCGGCAAGTGCGGCATTATCGTTCAGATCGCTTCACGCCAGCGCGTTTGGCATGGGGTTGGATGCCAGCGCATCCGGCGTTGTTTTTGAAACGTTCAGTCATTGAGCGCGTAGGACAGTTCGATACAACTTACAAAATTGCTGGCGATTATGAGTTCATCGTCAGAGCTTTTAATGGGCATATATTGCGCTATGCCCATATGTCCAAAGTGTTGGTGTGCATGCAAACTGGTGGTGTTAGCACGGAAGGTTGGCGGGCCAAGGTGCGTCTCAATCGAGAAGTGCTGCGAGCCTGCCGTGAGAATGGCTTGCAGACTAATATCGTGAAGATACTCTCGAAATACCCGGCAAAAATACTGGAGCTTTTGCGCAGATGAAGGTGCTCGTTACCGGCGCTAATGGCTTCGTGGGTCGTGCCTTGTGCCCTCGCCTAGTTGAGCTTGGGCATGAAGTGGTCCCTGTAGTTCGCCAACCGAGTAGCATTGCCGACGAAGTCATCGTTCACGGTGCGGAATCTTGGAAAGCCGCTCTAAAGTGGTGTGACTGCGTGATCCATTTGGCTGCGCGAGCCCACGTTATGCAGGATCAAGAACGAGATCCCTTGCTAGCATTCCGTGCGAACAATGTCGACACTACGATTGAGCTCGCAAAACGCGCTGTTGAGGCGGGCGTTCGTCGATTCGTCTTCATGAGCACAATCAAAGTGAACGGCGAAGAAACCGATCCAGGGTGCAGTTTCAGTCATGATGATGCAGTTGACCCCAAAGATCCCTATGCGATTTCCAAGCGGGAGGCGGAGCAGATGCTTTGGCAAATTGCCGCAAAAACGGGCATGGAGGTTGTTGTAATCCGCCCTCCGTTGGTGTACGGCCCGGGCGATAAAGGCAACTTTTTGCGCCTGATGCAGGCCATTGATCAACGACGGCCTTTGCCGCTTGGCACCATTCAGAACCAGCGCAGTCTGGTCTATCTGGGTAACTTGGTTGATGCCATTCGGCTGTGCATCGCTCACCCCAAAGCTGCCGGTAAAACCTTTCTGGTCAGCGATGGGGATGATGTCTCCACCCCCCAGCTGGTGCGCAGGGTTGCAGCAGCATTAGGGCGTCGGCCGTTTTTGTTGCCGGTGCCTGTGTCGTGGATGCGGTGGGCCGGGCGCTTGTTTGGCAAACAGGCTGCCGTCGACCGACTGTTGGGCTCTCTGTGCGTGGACAGCTCACTACTGCGGGAAGAGTTGGGTTGGACACCCCTGTACACCATGCGGGCCGGGCTTGAAGCCACGGCGCAGTGGTATCGCAAAACCAAGGCGGCCGCGTGATGTTTCGATTTTTAGACATGGTGCTTTCGGCCCTTGGGCTGTTGGGTGCTCTGCCTTTGATGGCGCTTCTGTTCCTGATCGGCTTGTTTGACGCGGGTGCGCCACTGTTCAGGCAGACACGGGTGGGGCGGCACCAAAAGCCATTTACCTTGGTCAAGTTCCGCACCATGCGGCCTGATACCCAGTCTGTTGCGACGCATTTGGCAGATGCATCTGCGGTCACGCCACTGGGGCATTTTTTACGCCGAACCAAGCTGGATGAGTTGCCGCAGCTTTGGAACGTGCTCAAGGGCGACATGAGCTTGGTGGGCCCGCGCCCCTGTTTGTTCAACCAGACCGAGTTGATTGCAGAGCGCGCCCAGCGCGGGGTGTTTGATGTGCGCCCTGGCATTACAGGGCTGTCGCAGGTACAGGGTATTGACATGTCCACCCCGCGTTTGCTGGCGCACACCGATGCACAAATGTTGGCGCAGTTGACCGTGGGGCATTATTTTAAATACATTGTCCAAACGGTAAGGGGTTCTGGCCGTGGGGATCGCATCAAGCCCAACCAGCCATGAAAAAACACGTCTACAAATGGACAGCTCCGGTGTTGGCTTGGCCGCGTGCGTTCAAGCGCGCTGTGGCATTGGGGCTGGACCTGGGCTTGTGTGTGCTGAGCGCCTGGCTGGCGTTTTATTTGCGTTTGAGCGAGTGGGTCAGCCTGGGGGGTGACAGTGCTTGGGCAGGCGGGCTGTGGGTGGCGGCCTCCGTTTCTGTGGGGGTGGCTTTGCCCATCTTCATCACTTCTGGGTTGTACAGGGCCATTTTCCGTTACAGCGGCTGGCCAGCCTTGATGACGGTGTTTCGTGCGGTGGGGCTGTACGGCGTGTTGTATGGGCTGGTGTTTACGGTTGTTGGTGTTGAACGTGTACCACGCACGGTGGGCGTTATTCAGCCCCTACTGTTGCTGGTCTTGGTGGTGGCTTCACGAGTGTGGGTGCGCGTGTGGTTGGGCGAGCAATACCAGAGCATTTTGCGCCATGCCGCACGACCCAGTGTCTTGATTTATGGTGCAGGCAGCTCTGGGCGGCAACTGGCCTTGGCCATGGGCAACAGCCCCGCCATGCAAGTGGTCGGGTATCTGGATGATGACGATAGGCTACACGGGCATGTGCTCAATGGGCTGCCTATTTATGGGCCAGCAGATTTGGCCGGCTTGGTAACCACATTGAATGTGAGCGATGTGTTGCTTGCTATGCCTAATATTGCTCGCAAGAGACGTAATGAAATCATTGAGCAGATTCGTGGAGCCCATGTTTCGGTGCGTACATTACCTAGTGTCAGTGACCTGGCGCAGGGCAAAATCACCATTTCTGATTTGCGTGAACTGGACATCGACGACCTGCTCGGTCGCGAGCCCGTGGTGCCTAACCACATTCTTTTGGCCAAGAACATTGTGGGCAAGGTGGTGATGGTGACGGGCGCGGGCGGCTCCATTGGCAGCGAGTTGTGTCGCCAGATTCTGGCTCTTGAGCCCAGCAAATTGCTGTTGATCGAGCAAAGCGAGTTTGCGCTTTATGCCATTCACCAAGAGCTGGAAGAAAAGCTGGGCGAACAATCTACAAGCCTGGTGCCTTTGTTAGCCTCTGTGCAAGATGCGGACCGCATGCACGAGATCATGTCCACTTGGCACCCCAACACGGTGTATCACGCGGCGGCGTACAAGCATGTGCCCTTGGTTGAGCACAACCCGGCGGCGGGCATTACTAACAACGTAATGGGCACGCTGCGAACCGCACAAGCTGCCATTGCGAATGACGTGAGCGATTTTGTCTTGATCAGCACCGACAAGGCTGTTCGACCCACCAACATCATGGGGGCCAGCAAGCGCCTGGCCGAAATGGTCTTGCAGGCCTTGGCGGCAACCAGCACCGGAGCCAACTTCAGCATGGTGCGCTTTGGCAATGTGCTGGGCTCTTCAGGCTCGGTGGTGCCCAAGTTCCGTCAGCAAATTCGCGATGGCGGGCCGATCACCCTGACCCACCCCGAGATCACCCGTTATTTCATGACCATTCCGGAAGCGTCACAACTGGTGATCCAGGCCGGGGCCATGGCCAAGGGTGGCGATGTGTTCGTGCTGGACATGGGCCAACCCGTCAAGATCGTGGACTTGGCGCGAAGGATGGTCGAACTTTCTGGCCTGAACGTCAAAGACGAGCACAACCCAGAGGGTGATATCGAGATAGAAATCACCGGGCTCCGCCCCGGCGAGAAGCTCTACGAAGAGCTGCTGATTGGCGACAACCCCAGCCCCACGCTGCACCCCAGAATCATGAAAGCCCGCGAGGACTTTCTGCCCTGGCCAGAGCTGGAGCGCAAACTGGCCGCGTTGGAGATGGCATTAAGCGTCAACGATGTAAGCACCATCCGTGTCCTCATGCAGCAACTCGTCACCAACTACACCCCCAGCGACGACATCGTCGACTGGGTATATCTCCAGCAAAAAAATTAATTGGGGTCAGATCCCAATTGTTTTGCCAGCCAAACCGCCTTCGGGCGGTTTTGTTTTTGGTGCCTTCCGCAGGTGTTGTCAGGCCTCCATGAACGCGCTGTTCGCCATAAAAGCCAAGCGCAATTCAAAATATTCCCGATCGGTAACCATATACTTTTATGCATAGATATTCCCATGAAAGTTCCTGTTCGGGATATTTCCTTGCGTGATCACTGAGTCTGAGTCATAATTTCCCGTGCGGGATTTATTTTGAACTCAATCCATGGCTACCATCACTTCTCCTCAGTCCTTAGGGTCGGTCCTGCGCGCCTCCAGAAAACGCCTGGGACTGACCCAGGCCGACCTGGCCTTGGCCGCTGGCGTCGGCTTGCGATTTATCGTGGAGCTCGAGGCGGGGAAACCCACAGTACGCCTGGAGCAGGTGCTGCGCGTCGTTGATGCCCTGGGTGGTTCTCTGGCACTGACCGGATTGGACGCTGATCCTGCTGCGGCGGATGGAGATCGCCATGGCGCATGACATCGGCGTCTGGCTGTTTGATCAACCGGTGGGCACCTTGTCGCTGGTGGGTGGTCGGCTGCGTTTTCAGTACCGCCACGACTGGCTGGCGCAGCCCAACGCAGTGGCGCTGTCGCAGTCTTTGCCGGTGCGCCCCGAGCCTTTCGATGACCACCTGTGCCGGGCCTTCTTTGCTGGCCTGTTGCCGGAAGGCAATTTGCGTCGGTTGATTGCCCAGCAGTGCCAGGTGTCGAGCCAAAACGACTTTGCTTTGCTCAACGCCATCGGCGGCGAATGCGCGGGTGCCATCACCTTTGTCTCGCATCGACAGCCCTTGGCCACCGCCGAGCAGGCCAGTGTGGAATGGCTGGATGAGCCGCAGTTGATGGCATTGCTCGATGAGTTACCACGCCGCCCCATGCTGGCGGGGCGCGACGGCGTTCGTTTGTCATTGGCCGGCGCCCAAGACAAGCTGCCCGTGGTGTTTGACGGACAGCGCATTGGCCTGCCCAAAGGGGCCCAGCCCAGCACCCACATCCTCAAGCCTGCCATCGCTTCAGTGGAAGACAGCGTGCTCAACGAAGGTTTTTGCCTGGCGCTGGCACAGGCCATGGGGCTGCCCACGGCGCAGGCACAGATCTTTGTCGTCCAAGGCCTCCAGGTCTTGCTGGTGGCGCGTTACGACCGCCGTGTGGGCGTTGACGGCCAACCAATGCGCATTCACCAGGAGGATTTTTGCCAGGCCCTGGGCGTGGTGCCCGAGATGAAATACCAAAACGAAGGCGGCCCCGACCTGAAGGCCTGCTTCGATCTGCTTCGCAAAGCTACCCGGCCCAGCGCGCCGCAGGTGCTTCGGTTGCTGGATGCCGTGGTGTTCAACGCACTGATCGGTAACCACGATGCCCACGCCAAGAACTTCTCCTTGCTCTATGCAGGTCAGAGTAAAAACGTGGCACCGACGCTGGCGCCGCTGTACGACATGCTATGCACGGCGCTATACGACCACCTCACGCCCAAGATGGCGATGAAGCTGGGCAGCAAATACAAGTTCACCGAAGTGCAGGCGCGGCACTGGGAACAGTTTGCACAAGCCGCCGGGCTGTCCAAGGCGCAAACCAAAAAGCGCGTGCTGCAGATCGCACAGCAGCTGCCCGCCATTGCCAGGAGTCTTCAGGCGACACAGCCATTTGCCGGGCGGCCGATCATTGCCAAGATGATTGAACTGATGGATCAGCGCACCGCATTGACCATCCGCAGGCTGACCGAAGGTGAGTCGGACACCCAGGTGGATGACGAGGAAGCGTGAGCCTTGGTAATTGGGGTCAGATCCCAATTGTTGTCACTGCGAGCGTAGCGTGGCAGTCTCTGCACAACCGCCTTGCGAAGCGGTTTTGTTTTTGGTGCGCTGCAAAAAGAGGGGGATTACCGTGTGTAAATGGCTTTAATCCTTAACTTCGTGAGGATTTTTATGCGGCAGCGTCTTCCCAAATAGAAATCCTTACATTCAAAAGGATTTCTTCCCAAGTCTGGCTGTGCTGTATAAAATCCACACCAACGTGAGGATAATTTATGCAAATGCCCATCGACAATCCAGCAGCCCTCGGCAAGGTGGTACGCGCCAGCCGCAAGGCTCAGAAGATCCGTCAGGACGATGCGGCGGGAAGCATCGGCGTGAGCGAAAACTTTTTGGGCAAGATTGAACGCGGTAGTGAATCTGTGCAGTGGGGAAAGCTTTTTCAGGTGCTTGAGGGCCTGGGCGTGCGGGTCATCGTGGATGTGCCCGAGAGTGTGGCCATGTACATGAGCAATCCTGCGAGCGGCAAGGACAAGCCATGAAGGGCAGGGCGTTGCATGCGTCGATCAACAAGATTGGGGTGGGAACTCTGCAAGAGGTCGATGGCCTCTGGAGTTTTCAATACGATGCCGACTGGCTGGGCCGTCATGATGGCTTTGCGCTCAGTCCGCATCTGCCGCTGACAGCAGAGCCATTGCTGGACGGCGCAAGCCAGCGTCCGGTGCAATGGTATTTTGACAATTTGCTGCCTGAAGAGGGTCAGCGTGTCTTGCTGGCGGGAGATGCCAAGTTGGATGCGGCCGACGCTTTTGGCTTGCTGGCTTGGTACGGTGCAGAGTCCGCCGGGTCGGTGACGTTGTTGCACACGGATGCTCAGCCCCAGACCACTGGGGCGCTGCGCCCGCTGTCGGATGATGCGTTGGAGGCCCGTATCCGCCGGCTGCCCAAGGCACCTTTGACCCAGGCCGCCATCAAGCGCATGTCTTTGGCGGGTGCTCAGCACAAGCTGGCGGTCGTTTTGCAAGACGACGAGCTTTTTGAGCCGGCCGGAGCGACACCTTCAACCCATATTCTGAAGCCCGACCATCCGGATGAGGATTACGCTCATTCGGTGATCAACGAGTGGTTCATCATGCGCTTGGCCAGACGGTTGGGCTTGGATGTGCCTGATGTGCATCGGCGGTATGTGCCATCACCTGTCTATTTGGTGAGTCGTTTTGACCGACTTGAGCATGGACGCCATTGGCAGCGTCGGCATGTGATCGACGCATGCCAACTGTTGGGCCTGGACCGCAGCTTCAAATACAGTCAAGGCAGCATGGAAAATTTGGCGGCCTTGGCGAATGCATGCCGCAGCCCGGCGGTGGCTCGATCGCGGCTTTATGTGTGGTTGGTGTTCAATGTGCTGGTGGGAAACAGCGACGCCCACCTCAAGAACCTGAGCTTTATGGTCAGCCATGAGGGTGTTCAGTTGGCGCCGTTTTATGACCTGCTCAGCGTTGCCGTTTATGACTCACCCGCTTTTGAGAAAAAGGGTTGGCCCGATCAAACGCAGCTGGCTTGGCCGATTTTGGGTGTGCGGCACTTCTCAAATATCAACCGGGGTGTGCTGCTGGAGGCAGGTGCTTCGTTGAATTTGGTCAAAGGCACCGCGGATCGCTTGCTCGAAAGTTTAAGAAGTCGAATCGTGGCAGAGGCGCAAACACTGTGCGCTGAGGTCGAGGCCGAAAATGCAGAGATCGTACGCATGCGCCCTGAGTTGGCTGCCACGATGGCCGGCGAAATCCGCTGTGTCAGAGCGATTGTGCACACCGTCCTTAAAGAAATGGCCAAGCAGATCGCCTAATGCACCGCAAACCGCCTTCGGGCGGTTTTGTTTTTCTGCACAGATGATTACAATGCAATCATTGCAATCAATTTGGGGTGTCCGAGATGAGCAGCATCACCATCCGTAACCTCGACGACCAACTCAAGGCCAGCCTGCGCCTGCGGGCTGCGCGGCATGGCCTGTCGATGGAGCAAGAGGTTCGAAACATCTTGCAAAGCGCGCTGTCTGCCGAGGCCAGCCCCACCAGCGGGTTGGACTTTGCCATGCGCATTCACCAGCGTTTTCAGGGGCTGAATGCAGACGCTGTGCCAGAGCTGGTGCGGACAGCGGCAAGGCCTGTGCCAGACCTGAGCTGAGCTGAGTCAAGCCGTAGCGACATGGCCATGGGGTTCTTGATCGACACCAACGTGCTTTCGGAGCTGATGCGCCCGGCCCCGGCGCCCCAGGTGCTGGACTGGTTTGCCGCGCAAACCCCCAGCCAGTTGCACACGTGCGTGATCACTTACGCCGCAATTCTTGCCGGTATTGCCTTGCTGCCCGCAGGCAAACGGCGAGACGCCCTGGCGCAGGCCGCCAGCCAGATGTTTGAAATCGACTTTGCCGGACGTTGTCTGGACTTTAACGGGCAAGCCGTTGGCCGCTACGCCATGCTGCGCGCCCAACGCCAGCAGGCAGGCCACCCCATAGACACGGCAGACGCGCAAATTGCCGCCATTGCACTGGCGGCCAAGCTCCAGCTGGTGACCCGCAACACCAAAGACTTTGCACACATTGAAGGCCTCACAGTCGTCAACCCGTGGCAACACCACTGAGTTAATTGGGGGCAGATCCCAATTTTCGCCCCTAATTGTTTTGCCACAAACCGCCTTCGGGCGGTTTTGTTTTTAGGGTTTGTAAAAGGGGTAGTAATTTGCTTGCCGTTTACCGATCATCGGTATAAAATTCATCCATGATCATCTCATTTGCTTGCGCTGACACCAGGGCCCTGTTTGAGGGTGGCAAGGTCAAGCGTTTCAATGCGATGAAGGCGGTGGTGGAGCGCAAGTTGCAAATGCTCGACAGTGCGGCAACGTTGGATTTTTTGCGCTCGCCGCCGGGTAACCGATTGGAGGCTCTGCGCGGTGATCGTGCCGGGCAGCACAGCATTCGGGTCAACGATCAGTTTCGCATCTGCTTTGTCTGGACTGAACGCGGCCCGATGAACGTAGAGATCGTGGACTACCACTGAGTTTGGAGTTTGTATGAAGAATCAAATGCGCGCTATTCATCCGGGGGAGATCCTCAAGGAGGAGTACCTTGCCCCTTTGGGCCTGAGTGTCAATGCGTTGGCCAAGGCGCTGCATGTGACGCCGTCTCGAATCAATGACATCGTCTTGGGCCGCCGTGGTGTGACCCCCGATACGGCATTGCGCCTGGCACGTTACTTTGGCGGCGATGCGCAGTCGTGGCTTAATCTGCAGCAGAGCTATGACCTCAAGGTGGCAGAAAAGTCTACGCTCCAGACGATCTTGAAAACTGTCATGCCTATGCAAGGCGTGGCCTTGGCGCATTAACCGGTTAATTGGGGGCAGATCCCAATTGTTTTGCAATTGTTTGCCACAAACCGCCTTCGGGCGGTTTCGTTTTTATAAATGTCAAATATGTTTGACAAAAATTAGGGTCAATGGTTCAATTGACCCCATGAATCTCCTGTCCATTGGTCGTCTTGTGCAGAGCCGTCGTCAGGCGCTGGGTTTGTCGCAGGCTCGTCTAGCCAAGCTCAGCGGGCTGTCCCGTGCCACGATCAACCAGTTGGAAACGGGTGCGCTTGTGGACCTTGGTGCGACCAAACTCATTGGCCTGCTGGATCTCTTGGGGATTGATTTGGACGCGCGCGAGCGTCCACACCGCCTGAACGCTTTGCGCTTGGCGAGCCAAACGGCAAGTGTGAGTTACAAGCAAGTCCTCGAGCCTCAAGCTTTGGCTGCAGCACTGGTGGCGGGGCATTTGCCTGCGCAATTGAAGCCTCAGGTAGCGACCCTTCTCGATGAGGCGCCTTTACCCATCATCGTGGGGGCGGTAGAGGAGGTGGCCAGCCAGTCTTCTTGCTCAGCCAAGTTGCTGTGGAAGCACCTGACGCAGTGGGCCCACGAGCTGCACTCGCCCAGACAGGTTTGGGCATGAGTCGCATCGATAAAACACCCGCTGTTTTGCCTGACGGGGTGTGGCAGGAATTGCTGCGCCACGCGTTTAGCCTCGTCGATGAAATTCATCAGCAAGGGATCAAGGACCCTTTGTGGACGTTTGGTGGCGGTACGGTGTTGATGCTGCGGCATGGGCATCGGCTAAGCAAGGACATCGACATTTTTGTGCCTGACCCGCAGTACCTAGGGTTTGTCTCTCCGCGTTTGAGCGATGCTGCCGAATCGGTGACGCATGACTATGTGGAGGGGCCGGGATACATCAAGCTGCTTCGCCCGGAGGGCGAGATCGATTTCGTCGCCTCTCCTAATCTGACCCAGTCGCCGTTTGAGGTCTGGAATTTGCTGGGGAGGCAGGTGCGGGTGGAGACCTCGGCTGAGATCGTGGCCAAAAAGCTTTGGCATAGGGGCGACCGTGCCACGGCCCGTGATTTGTTTGATTTGGCGTTGGTCATCGAGCAGGAGCCAGAGGCTCTGATCAGTGCTGGCGAATACCTGGTTCGTCACCGCAGCGCATTCCTTGCGCAGATAGAGCAGCGTAAGGACATCTTGAAGTTGCAGTTCGATGCGATTGATCGTTTGGGGTATCAAGTTTCATACGAAGATGCCCAGCACCTGGCGGGGCAGTTTTTGGCTGCCCTCGATTAATCGGGGTCAGATCCCAATTGTTTTGTTTTGGCCCCTGCAAAAGGGGAGGATTGCCTTGCTGCCGCAAAAGCGGTGGCGGCAATTCGGACCATACTCGGATGCAGGGTTCCGAGCTTTGGAATTTGGCCGTGTGGCGCGTGGGGTGGGACCGAGAAGTAGGCGTCGTTAAATGGGAGCTCAAGAACGTTTCGCAGGTCGAATTTGGTGTCGTAGCTCAAACCGGCGCTGGTATATGCCCCAGGTTGCTCGCTTTTTGAGATCCTGAATTCCCCGCTGTAGAGACGGTCCGTCTTTTGGCTGGTCCCATATGCCACGCTCACGAAAATCATGCCTTCGTCGTCTTCCTTGGTCGAAACGATGAGTGCGGGGCGTGGCTTGGGTTTGGGGTGAATGTTGTCCGGGAAATGGCACCAGACGATTTCGCCAGCCGTGGGTTCTGGCCACCAGCGCATCAGGCGTTTTCCAAGTCAAACAAACTGCTGCGTACCGTGCCGCCTTTGGCCTTCGGGGCAGATTTTTTAACCTGATTGAGTTGGGTTTTGGTCAACGCCCCCTCATCAGCCTCGTATTGCGGCAGGAACTTGGTGGCCAGCTCATGCAGCGCCAGGTGAATCACTTGCGTTTCGTCAACACCCAATACATCTGCCAGACGTTTGGCGGTTGTGCGGGTCACGCCAGTGGCGCTGTCTTGCTGGCGATAGCGGAAGGCGATCTGGGCTGCTGCAGCTCTCATCTCCGGCTCCTTTGAGGTTTGATATCTTAAAGATATCAAAATGGCGGAGTCTTGTCAACAAGGCAAGGCGAGTCCGCAAGGTCCGCCGGGATGCGGATATGAGCGACCGAATTAATTGGGGTCAGATCCCAATTGTTTGCGATGGTTTGCCACAAACCGCCTTCGGGCGGTTTTGTTTTACCAGGGGACGATGCCCGCTGACCACTTAAGAGTCGGAAACTCAGGTTGATTTAACGACATGTTTCCGGCAAAATTCAATAAATTAATTTTTGCCGGAAACAGCATGAAGCCACTGTCAAACCAGCAACGACTTCATCAAGTCAACACGGAGCAGCTTTTCGAAAATTACCGATCAGCGCTGAGCCATGCCGCATCCTACCAATACGGCATGCGCTGGAAGTCGGTGCGCAGCACTGAATATCTTTTCAGGGACAAGGACCGTCGCGGAAACGGTAAGTCACTGGGGCCGAGATCTCCAGAGACCGAGGCCGTGTTGGCGGCATTCACTGCCGGGCGGGCTGTGGCGCAGGAGCGTTTGCAGTTGATCACTGAAAAAGTTCTGGAGCAGGCCAGGCTGAATAAGGCGTTGCGTTTGAACCGCGTGCCACGTGTGGTGGCTCGGGTGCTGCGCGAGCTTGATCGAGCCGGTCTTCATGACAGCTTTACGGTGATTGGTACCCAGGCTTTGTATGCGTACGAAGCTGTGGCAGGTTCGCATTTCTTGTTGGAATTGTTGGCCTCAGGCGATGTGGATCTGCTCTACGATGCGCGTCAAAAAATGACGGTTGTCTCTGACAAGCTCGATGGCGAGGGCTTGCTGGGCTTGCTTAAAAAAGCGGACAAGACATTTGAATGTGTTCGGGAAAATGGCTATCGCGCCGCCAATGCCGGACAGTTCATGATTGACTTGGTGATTGCGCCTCGTGGAATGCAAGAATCAGAAAACATCACGTTTTCCAAGGCGGATCTTGTGGCGACTGAGGTGCCAGGGCTGCAGTGGCTCTTGAATACGCCCAAGTTGGATGCCGTTGCCATTGATGAAGATGGGTGGCCGGTGCCCATGCGTGTGCCTGATCCCCGTGCTTTTGCTTTGCATAAGGCTTGGCTTTCAGGTTTGCATGAGCGCGAACCTCTTAAAAAACCCCGTGACCTTGAGCAGGCTAGATCAGTCGCGAAACTTGTTGTCGACTACATGCCGCACCTGCCGTTCGATAGCACCCTGACATCCCTTCATGGTGATGTCCGCAATATGCTGCCGAGGCTGGTTACACCCGATGCGCCACAGTCGTCATGACCTTGGCCGCCCCGCGCATGAGGCTTTGCACCAGCGCGGGCAGTTGCACGGCGCCTTCGCGCTGGGCCATGCGGGCGTGTTCGACTTCGTCGGCCTTCATCTGCTCGACGATGGCGCGTGAGGGGGCGTCCGCAGCAGGCAGTCGCTCTATGTGGCTGGCCAGGTGGGCTTCGACCTGGTTTTCGGTCTCCACCACAAAACCCAGGCTGACCTTGTCGCCGCCCAGCTTGCCGGCGGCAAAGCCAATGGCAAAGGCGCCGGCGTACCACAGGGGGTTGAGCAGGCTGGGCCGGTCGTCCAGCTGGCGCAGGCGCTCCAGCGTCCAGGCCAGGTGGTCGGTTTCTTCGCGGCTGGCTTCCATGAGCTTGGCTTGCAGCGCGGGGTTGCGGCTGGCCAGGGCCTGGCCGGTGTAGAGCGCCTGGGCGCAGACCTCGCCCACGTGGTTGACGCGCATCAGCGCCGCCGCTTCGCGCCGCTCGGCCTCTGACATGTCTACATTGGCCACCCCCTGCGCAGGGTTGGCCCGGGCGGCACGGGGCTCGGCCCAGAGGGTGCGCAAAGCGCTGTCGGCGGCGAGGATGAGGGGCTCGAGGGTCATGTTTTGCTTGCCAAAAGACGAGTGACTTCTTGAGCCACGGCGTTGACTGTGCCGAAAAACAGCTCACAGGCGCTACCGGCTTCGTGCTGTGCCAGTTCAACGGCATGAGTCGCGGCCTGGGCATGCTCGGGCAAGTAACGTACGGTCACAGCAAAACCCCGGTTTGTTTGGCCATGCGCATGACGGGCGTCTCAAGGGTCTGAGCGTCCTTGAGGACGACATCAATCTTGCGGTCCCCCAACTGGCGGATGAGTGAGACATAGAGTGCTGCATCGCGTGCAGCCCTGTCCGGCAAGGCCTGAGGGGTTTCAAACAACAGGTCAATGTCCCCGCCGCGGCGAGTGTCGTCCACCCTGGAGCCGAACAGAGTGACCCGCGCGTCAGCCCCCAGAACGGTCTGTGCTGTGAGCTTGATGGCTTGAACTTGATGGCTGGTCAGTCGCATAGGCCTATTTTCGCGGAAATCCGGCAAAAGGGGAGGATTACCGGACAGTCAATGTAGCCAATTGCTTCGCCCTAGAACTTGATAAATCACATGAAGTTGAGCCGCCACATTGCTTGTTTTTAGAGCGATTCCTAGTGAAAACCCGAAATTCTGTTGCGAGGGTGCAACAAAAAGCCCGTTTTTTGACCTGTCAGGGTGGAAAACGTCACAAGAGTCTGTTTGAATACGCTCAACCTTCAGAAAACGGAGGTTGGCTCGGGGTTCCAAGGGAAGAATTCGCTTCCCCCAACACCGGGACCCTTGTCTAACTCTTTGGAGAAATTTGCAATGAAAAAGACTCTGATTGCTCTGGCTGCCCTGGCTTCCACCGCTGCTTTCGCTCAATCCGCTGTGACCCTGTACGGCGTGGTCGACATGGGCTACAACACCAACAAACTGACTGACGGCGCAACTGTTACCAGCAAAAAAGCTGGTCTGAACAGCATTCAAAGCGGTAGCCGTCTGGGCGTTAAAGGTACCGAAGACCTGGGTGGCGGTATGAAGGGTAACTTCCTAGTTGAGATGGGTACTACCCCCGACGAGGCTACTCACGCCATGTCTAACCGTCAATCGTATGTCGGCGTTTCTGGCAACTTCGGTACCGTGAACCTGGGTCGTATGTACACCCTGGCGCACGGTGTGCAAGGTGCTTATGACACCAACGGTAACGCTACAGCCGCTGGCTGGCTGGGTAGCGCTACCAGCTTGGTCCGCGCTTCTAACCTGGTTGCTTACACAACTCCTTCCTTCAACGGCTTCTCTGCTTCTGCAGGTGTTGGCTTCGGTGAAGCTGAGCAGACCACTGCTTCGACTAACAAGTCCGGCAACGTGACCACTCTGTCCGTCAGCTACGCCAACGGCCCTCTGACTCTGCAGGCTGCCACAGAAACCGTCAAGCTGACTAAACTGGCTGTCACACTGCCTGGCGGTTCGACTGCTACAGATCTGAGCAACGCTTTGGCTGACCGTAAAGCTAACAGCTTCGGTGGCTCGTATGACCTGGGCGTTGCCAAGATCACCGCTCTGCGTACCACTGCCAAGGCTGGCTCTGCTGCTGATGCAGGCGAGTTCAACACCAACAACTTCGGCGTGTCCGTTCCCATGGGTGCTTTGACCCTGGCTGCTACCGTTTCTAACGGCGACTACGTGGACAGCGGTGCTGCCAAAGTTGACGTGTCTGGCTACCAGTTGGGCGCTACCTATGCTTTGAGCAAGCGCACCAATCTGTACACTTTCGCTGGCCAATCGAAAGACAAAACTGCTACGAACGCTGGCAAGGCTGAGACCTTTGCCGTTGGCGTGCGCCACACCTTCTAATCTTGATGCAGGTACAAGCCTGCTAAAGATTGGTTGAATGGACAAAAAACCCACCGTGGAACCACGGTGGGTTTTTTAATGTCTATTTTTTGAAAGAACAGCAGAGTGCAAAAACTGTCCACTTGTTACGCCATTTTGATGATCAGCCTGATGGGCTTCGTGTCCGCCGTTCAGGCTCAGCCTGCAGTGGGTGATTACGCCGTGACTCAACGAAAAGCCATTCAGGTCAGTGCACTTGAGCACGCACATTTGATGACTGAAATGAACGACTTCATGCGTGCGATTCATGGCATGCACACTGCGCTGGCTGCTAAGGATCTGGAAACCGTGGCTGCAATTGCAGGCAAATTGGGACCCAAGCATGGCAGCCATGATGCAGTGGGTAAAGCGGTGCATGAGAAGTTGCCACAAGAGTGGTTTGCGCTCGCAAGACCTACACACCAGAATTTTTTGGCCATTGCGACTGAGGCTCAAAAACGATCCAGTGTCGAGACAATTCTCGCTGCGGTCAGTAAAACTACCGCCCAATGCGTCAGTTGCCACTCCACATTTCGTTTGTCCGTGGTGCCCTGAACGGACATATAAGACAAAGCTCGCCGTGGCAATAAGGTGGGCTATTTACATTTCAGACTGAGCCTCACACCCCCAGCAAGCCGTTGAGCGACGGGCTGGTCTTGTAATTCAGCACACCTGCATTTGCAATGGTTTTAGGCGAGAGCGCGAATACGCGTTCCAGCACTTTGGCGTGCACCGCGCTCACATCAATGGTCGTGGGCAAGTCTCGCTCTTCAAAGAGCGCAGACTTTGCCAGGCCCCGCCAATCCGAGTAGACCTTGGCTTGGGTCACCAGCCCGCCTGCCAGGAAGCAGCAACTGCCGACGCCGTGGTCGGTCCCGTTGGTGCCGTTTTCTGCAGCTGTCCGTCCAAACTCGGTGATGGTCAGCACCACCGTGTTGGCCCATTGCTCACCCATTTCAGTGCGGAATGTCGCCATCAACTGGTCCAGATCGCGCAATTTGTCGGCATGGCTGCCTTGCTCGGCGCCCTGGCTGGCGTGGGTGTCGAAACCGTGGGTCATGTCGATCAGCCCCACCTGTGGGCCGCTTTCCAGGCGCATGGATGCAGCCGCCGTGCGGGCCAAGCCTCGCATGGAGCGAGCGTCCTGGAAGGACTGGTTGTTCATGTTGCCCTGGGCTTTGCCCAGATTGGCCTCCCGAATCACTTCGCTGTAGGGGCTGAGTGCTGGATCAGCAGACCACATGTTCGCAACTGCAGTCAGGTCCTGGTCGCGCAACGTGGGCATCCAGTTGGGAAACTGGGTGGTCGCTTTGTCGTTCCCGCGCAGGATGAGGGGCATCGGAATGGAAATGGCTACACCGCTGTCGATCTTGGCTTGTTCCATTGCACGCCCGATCCAGCCTGAACTGGAGGCGTAGGGCTTCATGATCCCGGTTTGCATGATGTCCTGTCCCTCAAAGTGAGAGCGGCCTGTGTATTGAAAACCTGCGCTGTGCACAACTGCCAGCTGCCCGGCTTGCCACATACTGTGCATGGCCTCCAGTTTGGGGTGCAGGCCAAAGTCTGCCGTCAGCCTGAGCGTGTTTTGCACCGCAATTTGAGGCCTGATGGTGTTGTACTGCGCATCGCCCACCGGAGGTACAGCCGTCAGGCCATCCATACCCCCGCGCAGCAACACTACCAGCAAGCGCGGTTTGCCTGCTTGGCCTTGCCCCCAGGCTGAAGGAAAGCCCGCAAAAGACAGGCTTGCCAGGGCTGCGCTTTGTTGCAAGAATGAACGGCGTTTCATCATCAACTCCACAGCAAACTCGGGCTGGCCAGACATGCGATCCATGCCAGTCTCGTATCGGCCTGAACTTCAGGTTTGAGCAAGAGCGGTGCAGTCGGGTCGCCTGAAGCTACATCGCGCTGGCTCACAGCCACAATGCGGCGCATCGTTTGCTGCCCCTTTCCTCCACGGCGCGAAGCTTCTGCCAACACACCAAGAACACGTAACCTGCGATCGAGCATTTCTTTGGAAATCCAGTCGGTAGAACGAATCGGCCACCCATTGGGCTGCGGGCAACGGGGCAACTCCTGCCCCAGGTCCCCCAGCAAGAAGGGTGTTTTCAGTCCAGGCGTGCCTTTGGTCAGCGGAATGTTTCGGGGTGGCTCTGTACCCGTCAAGGTCAATATCTGCAACAACCAGGTTTCTGGCGACACAAACTTGCGGGTGGATTCGATATGCGTCCAGCAAGCCTGGATGACGGCCCGGTGCACCGTAGGCAAATCGCCCTGGCTGCTGATAAAGGCGGCTTTGACACTGGCAATAGCCGCAGCAGGTGGCGCATCGTCCAGAAAGTAAACGCACAGTTTGGTGGCCAGATGCTCAGCCGTGGCCGGGTGTTGGGCCAGGTCGGTGACCAAATCCTCCAGCTTGCCCGAGGGCCGGAAATATGCAGTGTATTTTTTGCCCAGAACCTCCTGCGAACCTGGCTCATGGCGGTCAAAGTCAAAGTGGGTGCCCAGCTTTTGGCCTTTGTGCCATTTGTCCGGCTTCATGTCGCGCCAGCCCGTCAGGATCAGCGTGGCGCCTTCAACGTCCTTTTGGGTGTAACCCGCCTTGGGGCTGAGGGTAAAGAGCTCCAGCAATTCCCGCCCCAGGTTTTCGTTGATGCTGTCTTTTGTCCACTTCTGCCGGGCAGCCTTGGAATTTGGGCCTGTGTTGCGGTTGTTGTCCAGGTAGACCAACATGCCCGGGTGAGTGACTGCATGCCACAGCATTTCCCTGAAGTTACCCAACATGAAGGGGCGCAAAGACCGTTGATACGGCCCCACCAATGTGTCGTTGTTCTGGTTGCCAGGGGCCACCATGAAATGGTTGGTCCAGAAATGCCAGAAACGTTCAAAAACTGGCGCTTGCCCATAAAGGGCTGTGGTTTCACGAGCTTGTACCTCTTTCCAATGCTCAAGGCGGAAAAAAGGCGTGAAGATGTTGCGCTCGCGGTACTCTTGGTAATCTTGGGTAGAGAGCTCTTTGGCTTTTTCAAACGATAGGCGCTCAGCGCGTTGATGCTGTTCGAAGGCATGCATCACATCGTCCATCTCCCACAACAAGCGCATGTCAGCTGGCAAGTCTTTGCGACGCGTTCCGTCTGACTCCAGAATATCCATGGGCGGCAAAACCGCCAATTGCGCGTTGGCCCAAGCTACAGGATCGTCAGGTAAAGCCTTGTCGCCAGGCACCCCGAAAGCAACCCGTCTTGTGAATTTGGAAACCAGACTGCTTTGCATGGTGTGCTCCGGTGTTAGCCCATCTTCACGATTTCAGAAAAAAGCGTCTCGTAGGTGCCATTAAAGCCCTCCTGGTTAGAGGCGCTTAACACGACCAGTACCGACCCCGTTCGTTGATCAGCCAGGATGGTTTGCCCCTCTGCCCCCTGAAACTTGAACCAGGACTCCGATTCGGCTGGCAAATGGAAAAAGTTTTTGTACCCTGCATTGAGCAGCTTGCCCTCAATCTTTCCGGGTGCAAGGTATGCAAATGCTCCTGTGGTGTCGCGGGTTTTCGCAATATAGGACTCGGAGACAACTTGTTTTTGTCCCACACGTCCGCCATTGGCAACCAGCAGGCCAAGACGCCCCCAGTCACGCAGCGTTGCAAGAAAGCCCCCATCCACTTCCTCATTTCCAAAAGCATCTGTTAACCAGGCACCATCCATCTCTGCGCCCATGGGGCGCCACAACACTTCAGACGCAAAATTCGCCAAAGATTGGCCAGAGGCCTCCCGTAAAACCAATCCAATCAGGCTAGGGTCAACAGGGTTGTACTCAAACTTCGTGCCCTGTTTGTATTTGAGACCGTGGTTCCATTGGCTGAGAACCCGGTTCACATTGGTGCCACGCAAGCGATTTCTGGGCAGGCCTGACGAAGCCCACTGCCATTTCTCTATGTCATCACGTGGCGCAGCACAATGGTTAGGGATACAGATATTGGCCCCACCAGACATGTTCAAAGCGTTCTGAATGGTGATTTCACCCAGTTCAGACTTTTCCAAAACACGGGGCGCGTATTTACCAACGCTGTCGTCCAGGCTTTGAATCAAACCCTTTTCAAGAGCAATGCCAGTGAGCAAACTCAGCACACTTTTGGACATGGATTTGCCCAAAAACCGCATGCTTTCGACACGCCCGAATTCGTAGTTTTCAAAAGAAATCTGGCCCTTGCGGATCACAAGCACTGCAGGCTTTCCGGCTTTCTTTTGGAGCTCCTTGATCCGTGACTCCAGGTGAACTGGAAGCGTAGCCCCACGATGCAAAAGCGTAGGCGCATTAAAAGCCTTGACAACCTTGGAAGGCCAAAAGGTTTCAATGCCTCCGGAAAAATTGCCAATATTTAAGTTTTCGTCTTGCCAAGGCATGGGCTGACCGCCACGCTCGTTCTTGCTTGGCCACCCAAACGGAAAACCTTTGGACGCCCCAAAATCCTGGCTCAAACCCTCTTTGGCCGGCAAGAGCATTGATGCAAAAGCGAACAGTCCAGTACGGCGCGTGATTCCCATGTGCTGACTCCAAGGTTTGCGACCAGTATAGAAACAAAAAACCCCACTGTGTGACCACAGTGGGGTTTAACTCTCTTCTTTGTGAAGCCGGGTTACCCCAGCGTCAAATTAGAAAGAGTGGGCCAGCTGAACGCGGGTGGTAGTTGCAGAAGCAGTAGCGCCAGCAGCCTTGGTGGACTGGGCTTGCAGAGCAACGTAAGTGCGCTTGCTCAGGTTGTACTGAGCAGCCAGGTCGTAGCCGGTGTTGTTGCCAGCAGTACCGTCGGTCTTGCTAGATGCATACACAGCGCCGAAGACCCAAGGACCCATGGGAACGCTCACGCCCAGAGCACGTTCGCTCTTGTCAGCAGCAGTACCATTACCAGCTTTCTGCAGGCCAACACCGACCTTGGCCATGCCCAGGTCATAGTTAGCGCTCACGCGGGTACGCTTGTCGGCGGAAGCAGCAGCAGCTGAGCCGTAGTCAGTGTAGTCAACGGCGACAGACACGGGGCCGTTAGCATAGGTAGCAGCGTACAGAGTGTTAGCACCGCCGTTCTCAGCACCGTTTGCACCAACGGCGTCCAAAGTAGCAACAGCGAAGCTGAAGCCATTCATGGAGGGAGAGGTGTACTTCAGGATGTCAACGTTGGAAGCGCCAGCCAATTGTGTACCGTTGTCCAGACCGATGAAGGTAGGGCCACCAGCAGTCACCAGACCCAAGATGCCGTTACCAGCTTCAACAGCACCAACAGTCACAGTACCGAAGTTGCCAGATAGGTACATGCTGGAGTCACGGGGACGAGCGCCAACACCGGTAGAAGCACCGTCAGTAGCAGCATCACGGCCACGCAGACGCAGAGCCATGTTAGCGCCGGCCTTCAGACCACCACCCAGATCTTCAACAGCAGCGATGTTCCAGTCACCGTCGGTCACGCCAACGCCAGAAGTCTTGGCGCCAGTTGTAGCTTTGCTAGAACCGTAAGCAAAACGCAGTTTACCGGTCAGGGACACGGAAGATTGAGCGAAAGCGGTGCCAGCAACAGCCAGGGCAGCCAGAGCATCTACATTGAATCTCTTTTTTGTGTAATAAACAATGAAGAGAATTCAACCCATTCATGCCGCTGTCGGCATGAGCCTGGACGACTTTTTGCTTGACCCTTTGCACGCCGTGGCCCAGCTGGCGGGCCAGCGCGTCGCCATTTTGCGTGGTGGGTGCGTAGCGTTTTATGTGGAGCCGGGTGGTCTGTTGCAGGGTGGCCCTATGGCGCAGATGGACCAGGCGCCCACACAGCGGCAGCAAATGGGCGACCGGTTCGATCTGTTGGCGGGCGAAGTGCTTGCGCACGAGGCGTTGCGGGTGCAACGCAAAGAGTTGAGTGCGGCTTCCATGGGAATTTTGCGCAACCGCTTGGACGCGCACGTGTTGCCGCATTTCCGGGACATTCGTCCCAGCCAGATCAAGGCCCGTGATCTGGACGCCTTTGTGCAGCGGTTGACCGCGCAGAACATGTCCACCACCACCATCTCGCAATACCTGGTGATCGTGCGCAAGTTGCTCAAGCTGGCACGCAAGCAGGAGTTGATTCGCGATTTGCCCGAGATGCCGCAGGTCAAAATCACCAACCGGCCGCGGGCCATGCTCACGGTGGGCGAGTACCGCCGAGTGGTGCAGGCCGCCATGCGTCTAACACGTACACAGAGCCTGTCGCCCGAGGTCAAGGCCACCGATGGTGAACGCGAGCGGTTTTGGGTACAGCCGCGCAACCGCACCTTGCCGCCTGACATGGCGTGGGCGATTCGCTTCATGGTCAACAGCTTTGTGCGCCCGGGTGATGTGCGCCAGCTGCGCCACAAGCATGTACAGGTGGTGCGTGGCGAAAGCCTGTATTTGCGCCTGACCTTGCCCGAGACCAAGCGCCACGATACGCCGATGGTCACCCTGCGCCCTGCGGTGCAGGTGTACGAGCGTTTGCTGGCGCAGGCAAAAGCGCAAGGCCGGGGCGGCCCGGATGACTATGTGTTTTTACCGGCCGAGCAAGACCGCAATTACGCGCTGGCGGTGCTCGGCTTCTGGTTCAAGTGGGTGCTGCGCGAGGCGGGCGTGGCCACCGAAGACACCTTTGGCCGCCCGCGTACGCTGTACTGCCTGCGGCACACTTCCATCATGTTCCGCCTCTTGTACGGGCAGGGCATTGACATGCTGACCCTCGCACGCAACGCCCGCACTTCGGTGCAGATGATCGAAAAGTTCTACGCCAGCGCCCTCAGCGGCGAGATGAATGTGGCCCTGCTGCAGAGCCGGCGCACGCAGCGTTAGGTTTGGTCGTCTTGAGTAATTAGACTCGTCCTGCCAAATGCAAAGATGCACGCAGTGTTTCGTTGATGCGTGTTTGCCAGCCTTCGCCACTGGCGCGTAAGGCGCTCAGGACGTCAGCGTCTAGGCGGATTTTGACGGCTTGTTTCGTCGTTGCTGCTTTGGGTCGGCCCCGGCTTTTGAGCTCCGTGCCTGCGTAAACATCTGCAGTCTTGAAGAAAGCTTCTGTCAGCTCAGGCGCATCGTCAGGGTCATTCCAGGTATTGGGCGTAGAACGCTTTTTCGCGGTCATTGGCTTTCCTCATGCTGATGATGCGGCGTACCTCGCCGCGTGGTGTCCAGACCATGACAATCAATCGGGCATCCAGCAATCCAACGGTGATGAATCTGTCTTCTGCATAGTCTGCCCTGGTGTCCTGTCCCGTGAAATGAGTGCCACTGAAAACTTCTGCCGCACACGCAAAGTCCAGCCCTCGTTCGTGCAGTGTTTTTTCGCGTTTGTCAGGGTCAAACTCAATTTTCACGGATTTATTGTACCCCCAATAAATAAACTTGCTTTCAGCGTTTCCCAAACATCCGCCACAGCGGCGGCGCAATCAGCAGCAGGGTGGCAATGGCCAGCAGCGTGCCCGACAGCGGGCGGGTGGCGAAGGTGGTCCAGTCGCCCATGCTGATGGTCAGGGCTTGGCGCATGGATTGTTCGGCCATGGGCGCCAAAATCAAACCCACAATCAGCGGCGCGGCCGGAAAGTCAAAGCGGCGCATCACGTAGCCGATCAGGCCAAACGCAAACAGCAGGCCCACGTTGAAGACCGAGTTGCCGGCGCCGTACACACCCGCAGTGGAGATGACGATGATGCCCGCGTACAGCCAGGGCGGCGGAATTTTCAGCAGCTTGACCCACAGGCCCACCAGCGGCAAGTTGAGCACCAGCAAGATCACGTTGCCGATGTAGAGGCGGGCGATCAGCGTCCACACCAGGCTGCTTTGCGAGGCAAACAGTTGTGGCCCGGTCTGGATGCCGTAGCCTTCAAAGGCCGAGCGCATGATGGCTGCAGTGGCCGAGGTCGGAATGCCCAGGTTCAGCAGGGGCATGAGCACGCCCGCTGCCGCAGCGTTGTTGGCCGCTTCGGGGCCGGCCACGCCTTCGATGGC
>JACCDH010834551.1_pt1 | contig 52170 bp, 47 predicted proteins | sample 7442481 | NCBI WGS metagenome assembly JACCDH01 (sample SAMN15323433, study PRJNA562643) | freshwater metagenome | isolation source: river surface water | place: USA:Blue River Watershed | collected 2017-08-15
ACCCTGTGAACGGTAACATCCGAAAGACTGCGCCCCTCAGAGAACTTGATTGCCGTCATGTTGGTTCAAGGTCGGGAAGATCAGGAAGTGCTGAGGAAATCGCCGTTAAAAGCATGTGCGATTGCGCCACTCCAAAATGACCGATGCTTGCGTTACCTGCCCTACCTACGAAGCGGAGAGGAAATTGATTTGATGCTCTGAGGTCCTCCATGCATCACGCACGAAAGGATCTGTCACATCGTAAATTCCATGCCCAGTACGCATAATTAGATTGGCAGCGATCAGACGATCGACCGTGTTCTGCACTTGTGGCGTGTCGACAAGCACACCACACCTGCGCGTATATTCTCCGAGCGCCTCGCCACTAAATATCCCGGTAGCATCGCCCCGCGCAATCCGCGAAAAAATTGCCTCTGCCAGGAGTCCCATGCCCCTGATAGCTGCCATCTCCACGTCGGCAGCTGCTGATGCGCGCGTCTGACAAATGGAAAGGAATAACTGATCAACAGTAGCAACGGCGCCTCCTGCATGCTGCCGCTGTAATTCCAGCAGCGATTTGCCAAGCTCTTCAGGTCGATTGTTCATCGCACGCAAGCCCGCAACCGCAGCGTCGGTAGACGGCAAGATGGCTTGCGTCTCCCCCAAGCGGATAGTATCCAGCCTCCACTCCACGAAATCCCTGTCCAGAACCCGAAAAGAGATCGCCGTAGCACCGGCAAATGGATGCGAGCGCCGGGTGGCCATATCCGTCACCAGTGATTTATGCGACGCAGTCCCGAGAAAGATGAATTTTCCCGGAGCCCTGGGATCGGTGTTGATGCGGTCACGGGCAGCCTTCAATGCGTGAAGCAAATTCATACCGTCTTCGGTACCGATCGCGTGCTGCACCTCATCGACGACCATCACCACATCGGTTCTGACCAGCTGTACCAGCTCGGCAAAGATATCCGAGAGTGTCGGGCCACCGTGGGTATAGGGAGTATCAAGCTTCAAATCGAATTTGAATCCCCCAAGACCCACTTCCAACCCATTGATGCGCCGCAGGTGGCTCAGGATCATCGAGTCCGGCCTCTCCAGCTCACGTATCGTCTTGCGCACAACTTCGGTGACGAGGGTCGATGGCGCGCGCAGCCTGTCGGCCCACAAGTCGACATAAAGGGTCAATGCACCCTGCGCCTCCAGCACAGGTATCAGGTCTTGACGAAGGAAAGTCGTCTTTCCCAAGCACCGGTCACCCGACAAAAACACGCCGGATTGCAGCCCAACTTTCAACGGACCAGGAGACAGCAAATCCCTTGCAATATCGAGCGCGTACGCTGGCCGCTTGAACACGTCTGTCATGAATATCCTCGTTTAGCCAATACGGATAATTCCAGACGAGCACTAAACGATAACGTGGCCAGCGCTCTCGATGATTGTTAGCACCAACACTAACAATTAAATGTCGCGCGCGATCAACAATCAATGCGAACGCATCGTTTCGATGCGATCAACGGGCTACAATCCGCAACCGAAATTCGTATGGATTTCGTCACATCGCCTTGACCTCTGAAACACCGAGCCATAGATTGCACGCTTCATCACATTCGTGATGAACGGGTTTGACAGCTCGTAATCGCAAAGAGGTTGAACAAGGCCGCGCAGCGGCTTTGTTCACGTCTAGCCTTCCGACCATGGCGGACTAGACGAGGGAGCCGCAAGGCTCGCCGGTTCCTCTTTGCCGGTCTGTCAACCTCGTCTAGCTCTGCCACCCTGGTTGACAGAAGGGTGTCCGATCAATCAAAGGAGGACACATGACGATACATCGCCGTAGCCCTAGTCATTACAAACGATTTCCGTATGTTCGCCAATCAACAGTGCATCCGCCAAGCCAGTTCTGGCACCACGGCCCAAGGATCAAACTCGAAGGTGACTGGTTGGAGGAAGCAGGCTTTTACTCGAATTGGCGCATCAAGGTCACCGTGCACAAAGCCAAGTTGATCATTGAACCCCTGATCAATCCAGTGGAAGCAATCGCACTGCAGAACCGCTTTCCTGACCACCGCTCATCGCTATGGCCGACCAGAGCACAAAGCCGCACTTACCAAATATCTGGCTAACACAGAGACGTCCGGCTGGCTAATCAACCATGACAAAGCCACGATTTATGATGCGCTGTTCTTGCAAGTCATGCAGAAGGGGATGATGTACGAGGGATTCACAGCTTATTACGTCGAGATAATTCCACAACCCAAATCAGGTCAACCTGGGTCGTACGACGAGGAATTCACGCCCCCTGACAATAAAACGGGGTCAAGTAAGCCGGCCAACCAACTAATCAGAAAGATCGACGGCCGTAGTTTTTATGCCCTAGTGACCGGAATTCCTGATGCATTAGATCAGCTCTATGGGGTAGTACCGGCAGTCATTGAGAAAATAAGCGGGCATGCTTTCCCAGCCCCCGAAATCCCGCAATTGAGAAGGTACTTTGAGCTAGCCTATTAGATTTTTTTCGCCTCGATCGTACCGCCATCACTACACAAATTTGATCATCACCAACTAGCTGGCTTGTGAAGGGAGGTGCCCGGAATCGGATTTGGAAGCTGTGCTTTTGCCAAGGCCGAGGACCTGATTTGCTTCCTGAAATCCGCGTAGCGCCGCAGTTGGTCCGAAGTTTTGCGCTTGGGCGCGCCAGGAGTGATGAGACCGACCACCTTCTTGTTTTGGCTCTTGACAAGATGAAGAGCCATTGCCAAGTCCGAGTCATTTGAGACGATGACGGCACAGTCATAGCGATCGAGCCACGCGTCATTCAGAACATGTAGGGCGAGGTTTACATCAGAACCTTTCTCTTCGTTCTTCCAGACTTTCGCTTTTGGCGGAGGCGGGTCAGCATTCTCCATCCAAACCTCATGTCGCAAGAAGTGTCCAAAGCAAATTTCGACCTTTTCGCAATGACGCCGAAGGGCTCGGAAATACACGTCTTGTCGCTTGCTTACCTCAGGATCTTTTGCAGTTGGCTGTACCCGGGCGGTGAAGTATTTAACTTTGATGACGTGATTCTGAGAGCCGAGCACCTCTTCAAACAACAAAGGCAGGTCGAGCCACTTCCAAGGCGTCCCTTTGACTAGCCCGTAATAGAAGTTGAACCCATCGACATAGACGATCGTGCGCAAGCGCTTCGGCTTCAAATTTCGCTCCTGAAAAAAGCAAGGGCCTCCGAAGAGGCCCTGCGACCAGCAGTCGAAGCCACTGGCGGGGTTAAGCGAAATTTATCAAGCGAACTTGCTCTGGTGTGCGTTACGTCAAAAATTCGGATTAATCTGACGTGCGACAAATTCTTTTGGCGGAGAGGGTGGGATTCGAACCCACGGTACGTTTCCGTACGCCTGATTTCGAGTCAGGTACATTCGACCACTCTGCCACCTCTCCAGGTTCGAAAACATGTGGTCGTTTCCGAGAGACCGCGATTGTAGCAGAGTTCTTGCTGCTTAAGTAAGCCCCCGCACGCCTCTTTCCGCTTGCTTTCAGTGTGATTTCAAAACTTTAACGCCGCCCATGTACGGCCACAGCGCTTCCGGCACGTTGATGCTGCCGTCGGCCTGCTGGTAGTTCTCCAGTATCGCGACCAGCGTGCGGCCGACCGCAAGGCCCGAGCCGTTCAGCGTGTGCAGCAGTTCGGGCTTGCCCTGCGCGTTGCGGAAGCGTGCCTGCATGCGGCGGGCCTGGAAGGCTTCGCAGTTGGATACCGACGAAATCTCGCGGTAGGTGTTCTGCGCGGGCAGCCACACTTCAAGGTCGTAGGTCTTCGCAGCACCGAAGCCCATGTCGCCGGTGCAGAGGGTGATTACGCGGTATGGCAGGCCGAGTTTCTTCAGGATGTTCTCGGCGTGGCTGCACATCTCGTCGAGCTGCTGGTACGAGTGGTCCGGGTGCGCAAGCTGCACCATCTCGACCTTGTCAAACTGGTGCTGGCGGATCATGCCGCGGGTGTCGCGGCCGTAGCTGCCGGCCTCGGAACGGAAGCACGGCGAATGGGCGACGAGGCGCGTGGGCAGCTGGTCGGCGTTGACGATGTCGCCGTTGACGAAGTTGGTCAGCGTGACCTCGGCGGTCGGGATCAGGTACAGCGCCTCGCCCTCGCCTTCCTGACCGCCCTTCTTCACCGCAAACAGGTCAGCCTCGAACTTGGGCAGCTGGCCGGTGCCTTTCAGCGTGTCGGCGCTGACGATGTAGGGCGTGTAGCACTCGGTGTAGCCGTGCTCGGCGGTGTGGGTGTCGAGCATGAACTGCGCGATCGCGCGGTGCAGGCGCGCGATGCCGCCTTTCATGACAGTGAAGCGCGAGCCGGACAGTTTGGAGCCAGTGTCGAAGTCCAGGCCCAGCGGTGCGCCGAGGTCGACGTGGTCTTTGACCTCGAAGTCGAACTGGCGCGGTGTACCGACCTTGCGCAGTTCGACGTTGCTGGTCTCGTCATGGCCGGCCGGGACGGATTCGTGCGGGATGTTCGGGATAGCCAGCGTGAATTCGGCCAGCTTGGCTTGCACCACTTCCAGCTGCTCGGCCGAGGCTTTCAGCTCGTCGCCGATGCCGGCCACCTGCGCCATCACGGGCGCGGTGTCTTCGCCCTTGCCCTTGAGGATGCCGATCTGCTTGGACAGCGTGTTGCGCTGGCTTTGCAGTTCTTCGGTACGGGTCTGGATGGCCTTGCGCTCGGCCTCGAGGGCGTTGAAGGTCGCCACGTCGAGGTTGAACTTGCGCTGCGCCAGACGGGCGGCGACGGCGTCGATGTCCTTGCGGAGGAGCTGGATGTCGATCATGGAGGAGTGTTCGGCTTGCCGGGTAAAGGTGAGATTGTACCAAGTCGTGCATTTGTCAAAGAATCAGTTGCCAAGGCAGGTCGTCTGGAACGCTCAAGCCCCGCGTCTGGCGTGTTTCCGTAATTCATGGTTTACAGGTTGTGAATCATGGATTACGATTTCCAGATGCTTCGGATTCTGGAGAGTGAGACTTTCAAGTCATGGCTGGCAAAGCTCAGAGACCGAGTCGCAGTAGCGAAAGTTAACGCTCGAATCAGACGGCTATCGAACGGACATTTTAGTGATTGCCGATACCTCAGGAAAAATATTCAAGAGTTGCGGATTGATTATGGGGCCGGGTATCGAATTTACTTCACGATGAGAGGTGAATCTGTTGTGTTGTTGTTGGCGGGTGGCGATAAAAGTACACAGGATGCAGACATAGAACGAGCCACACGTATCTCAGAATCATGGAGAACCGAGACATGAGTGAAAAGTTCACTGAGTGGGATGCTGTTCATGAATTGAAGAGCGAAAGAGACATCGCCCTGTATTTCGAGGCTTGCCTTGAGGATGACCCAGGTGACGGCAGCCTCATTCGGGCTGCGTTGGGTGATATTGCCCGAGCTCGAGGAATGAGCCTGGTAGCGCGTGAGACCGGCCTTGCGCGTGAGAGCTTGTACAAAGCCCTGTCTCCTGAAGGCAACCCTGAATTCACGACAGTCATGAAGGTCATCAAGGCGCTTGGGTTCAGGCTGCACGCTGAATTAGCATAGAACAAGGCGCGTCGGGAAATGGCAGCAGATACCGAAAAAATTTGCTCGCCAAATGCTAGCCGCAGCGAATTTTCTTTGTACCTCGTTTATTTCTTCCGCTCGGCTTTGCGGACATCAGCATCCAGCTGCCGCAAATACGCCAGCTTGTCGGCGATCTTGATCTCCAGCCCCCTCGGAACGGGCTGATACCACTGCGGGTCGCCGAGGCCTTCGGGCAGGTAGGTTTCGCCGGCCGCATACGCATCGGGCTCATCGTGTGCGTAGCGGTACAGCTTGCCGTAGCCGAGTTCTTTCATGAGTTTGGTGGGGGCATTGCGCAGGTGCTCGGGCACCGGGCGGGATTTGTCTTTCGCGATGAACGCGCGCACCTGGTTGTACGCGTTGTAGACGGCATTCGACTTGGCGGCGCAGGCCAGGTAGACGACGGCTTCGGCCAGTGCCAGCTCGCCTTCGGGTGAGCCCAGGCGTTCATAGGTCTCGGCGGCGTCGAGCGCGATGCGCAGCGCACGCGGGTCGGCCAGGCCAATGTCTTCGGCGGCCATGCGGATGATGCGGCGGGCCATGTAGCGCGGGTCGGCGCCGCCGTCGAGCATGCGTACCAGCCAGTACAACGCAGCGTCCGGGTTGGAGCCGCGCACGGATTTGTGCAGCGCCGAGATCTGGTCGTAGAACGCATCGCCACCCTTGTCGAAACGACGCAGCGCGTCACCAAGGCTTTCCTTCAATAGCGGCACATCGATCTGCGGCTGCTGCTTTTGCGCAGCGGCGCGCAGCATGATCTCGGTGTTGTTGAGCAGCTTGCGGCCATCGCCATCGGCGCTGGCGACCAGCATGGGGCGCGCGTCGTCGGTGATGCCGATGCGCGCTTTTTCTTCGCCTTCGCCAAACAGCGCCAGCGCGCGATCCAGCATCTGCGACAGGTCATTTTCACTGAGCGACTTCAGCACATACACCGCTGCCCGGGACAGCAGCGCGCTGTTGACTTCGAATGACGGGTTCTCGGTGGTGGCGCCGATGAAGGTGAACAGGCCGCTCTCCACATGCGGCAGGAAGGCATCCTGCTGGCTCTTGTTGAAGCGGTGGACTTCGTCGACGAAGAGTATGGTCTTGCGGCCAGAGGTGGCTTGCGTGAGTTGCGCGCGCTCGACGGCCTCGCGGATATCCTTCACGCCCGACAAGACCGCCGACAGCGCAATGAACTCGGCGTTGAAGCCCTGCGCCATCAGCCGCGCGAGCGTGGTCTTGCCGACGCCGGGCGGGCCCCACAGGATCATCGAGTGCGGCTGGCCGGATTCGAACGCGACGCGCAGAGGCTTGCCCTCGCCCAGCAGGTGCTGCTGGCCGATGACGTCGTCCAGAGTGGCCGGGCGCAGGCGTTCGGCTAGCGGGGCATTCATCGGATTTGCTGGATGTATTCGTTAACTACGATGGATCCCGGCTTTCGCCGGGATGACGAGCCGGGGGGCGTACCGGTGTATCACTGCTGCAGTACGTCCGCGCCTTTGGGCATGACGAACTGGAACTGGTTCGAGGGCAGTGACGGATTCTTTTCGAACCGGGTAAAGGTCAGCACGGATACCTGACCGAAAGTGTCGCGCAGTTCCATCGCGACCGGCACGCCGTCTTTGAGGCCGATGCCGATTTTTTCAAACTGCGTGTCCTTGGCCTTTGGTATCGCCTGCAGCCATTCGAGGCCTTCTTTCTCGCCCGCCTCGGACAGCGTGAAGTTCTTCTCCAGGTCATTGCTGCCGAACAGGATCGCGGCCGGCGATGAACCGATCGCATTGCCGAGCGCGCGCACTGTCACCTGGTTCAGGTCCTTGTCGTGCATGTAGAGCTTCTCGCCATCGGCTTGCAGCACTTGTTCATACGGCTTCTTGTAGGTCCAGATGAACTTGCCCGGGCGCGAGAACAGGAAGCTGCCGCTAGCCTGGTTGGACGCGCGCAGTTTGCCGCCCTCTTCCCTGACCATGCGCTGCGAGAAGTCGCCGCGCGCGCTCTTGGTATTCGCGACAAACGCCTTGAACTGCTCGAGCGCGGCGGCCTGTGACAGCGCGGGCAGCATCAGTGCGGTCGCGGCTATGGTGGCAATCGTGGCAATGGTGGCCAGGCCACGTCTGAAACGCTGTGTCATCGTCTTATTCCTGACCTGAGGCCGGCACCAGGATCTCGCGGTTACCGTTCGACTGCATCGACGACACGAGCCCGCTCTGCTCCATCTGCTCGAGCAGACGCGCGGCGCGGTTGTAGCCGATGCGCAGGTGGCGCTGCACCAGCGAGATCGATGCGCGGCGGTTCTTCAGCACGACGGCGACGGCCTGGTCATACATCGGGTCGGCTTCGCCATTCGCGTCACCGCCCACGCCACCGAGTTCGCCGCCGTCTTCAGCGACGCCGCCTTCAAGGATGCCTTCGATGTAGTTTGGCTCGCCCTGCGCCTTCAGGTGTTCGACCACGCGGTGCACTTCATCGTCGGACACGAACGCGCCATGCACGCGCACCGGCAGGCCGGTGCCCGGCGGCATGTACAGCATGTCGCCCATGCCGAGCAGGGTCTCGGCGCCCATCTGGTCAAGGATGGTGCGCGAGTCGATCTTGCTGCTGACCTGGAACGCGATACGCGTCGGCACGTTGGCCTTGATCAGGCCAGTGATCACGTCCACCGACGGGCGCTGGGTCGCGAGAATCAAATGGATACCGGCCGCACGTGCTTTCTGCGCGATGCGCGCGATCAGCTCTTCGACCTTCTTGCCGACCACCATCATCAGGTCGGCCAGTTCGTCGATGATGATGACAATCGTCGGCAGCTTCTCCAGCGGCTCCGGTGCATCTGGGGTCAGGCTGAACGGGTTGGGGATCTTCTCTTCCTTCTTTTCGGCGTCGGCGATCTTCTGGTTGAAACCGGCGAGGTTGCGCACGCCGAGCTTGGACATCAGCTTGTAGCGGCGCTCCATCTCGTTCACGGCCCAGTTCAGCGCATGGCCGGCCTGGCGCATGTCGGTGACGACCGGCGCCAGCAGGTGCGGAATGCCTTCGTAGATCGACAGTTCCAGCATCTTGGGGTCGATCAGGATCAGGCGCACCTGATTCGGGTCGGCCTTGTACAGCAGCGACAGAATCGTTGCGTTGATGCCCACCGATTTGCCGGAGCCGGTGGTACCGGCGACCAGCAGGTGCGGCATCTTCGCCAGATCTGCTACTACGGGGTTGCCGGCGATGTCCTTGCCCAGGCCCACCGTCAGCAGCGATGCATTATCGTTGTAGACCTTGGAGCCGACGATCTCGGACAGGCGCACGATCTGGCGCTTCGGGTTCGGCAGTTCCAGGCCCATGTAGTTCTTGCCCGGAATGGTCTCGACTACGCGTATCGAGGTCAGCGACAGCGCGCGCGCAAGGTCGCGCGCGAGGTTGACGATCTGGCTGCCCTTGACGCCGGTGGCGGGCTCGATCTCGTAGCGGGTAATCACCGGACCCGGGTACGCAGCGACCACCTTGACTTCGACGCCGAAGTCGCCGAGTTTTTTCTCGATCAGGCGGCTGGTGAATTCCAGCGTCTCGACGCTGACCGTCTCCTGCTCGACCGGCGGCTCATCGAGCAGTGACAGCGGCGGCAGGTTGGTATCGGGCAGGTCGAGGAACAGCGATACCTGCTTTTCTTTCTGCACCCGCTCGGACTTGGGCACGCTGACGACTTGCGGCACGATCTGTATCGGTGTCGCCTCGACGATCTTCTCGCGCTCCTTGACGACGATTTCTTCGCGCTTGACCACCGCTTCCTGGCCGATCTTTCGGTCCTGGCGCGCGGCGTACATGTCCATCAGCCATTGCGCGAGCCTTTCAATGCCGCCACCCAGCTTCTCGGCCACCGCCATCCACGACACATGGAAGCACAGCGAGAAGCCCAGGCCGAACAAGGCCAGCAGCACCAGCGTGCCGCCGTTGAAGCCGAGCGCCCTTTGCGCAAAACCACCGAACATCTCGCCGAGCACACCGCCCGGGTCGCGCGGCAGCTGCACCTTCAGCGAGTACATGCGCACGAACTCGATGCCGGAGCTGCCCAGCACCATCAGCACGAAACCGCCGCCGCGGATCGCCATTTCATAGCGATGCGGCTGCTCTGGCTGGCGCTGCAGCAGGAAGCGCTGCGCAAGCCGCCTGTAGCTTACCCAGACCGACGCCAGCAGCGCCACGCAGAACCACCAGGCCGAGAAGCCGAACACGTAGAGCATCAGGTCGGCCAGCCAGGCGCCGGCGCTGCCGCCCCAGTTGAGAGGCTTGGCGCCCATGCCCGCCTGCGACCAGCCGGAATCGCCCGGTGCGTAGGTGTACAGCACCAGCGTCAGGTAGACGCCGAGTACTGCAAAGGCCACCCAGCGCGCCTCGGACAGCAGCCGGATCAGGCGATTCGGCAGCGGATCGGGCGCATTGTCAGGGTCCGGACGAGAGAAGGAAGAGCTGGCTCGGGTCATGAATGCCGGGGTGGGAGCCGCCCTGAGACAGGACCCCACTTCCACTATAATGTCGGTTGGATTTCGTGCAGGAACAGGTAGCTGAACACTGCGCGATTCTTCAAGTCGAGATGATACCCGTTCCGGGCCGTCATCCCGTCGCAGAAACATCCTTATAAATATTCCAGAGACACCGAGGGAGACCGGTGCGCATGTCTGCAGGATTTGCGCCGTTTCGTCGCGCAATCTTGTTTTTTATTGTTGATTTCAGAAGATTCCCATGTCCAGCACCAAACACGCACGCGTACTGATCATTGGTTCCGGCCCCGCCGGCTACAGCGCTGCCGTCTATGCGGCCCGCGCAAACCTGAACCCGGTGCTGGTCACCGGCGTCGAGCAAGGCGGCCAGCTGATGACCACCACCGATGTCGAGAACTGGCCCGGCGACCCGATGGGTGTGCAAGGCCCTGAGCTGATGCAGCGTCTGCTGCAGCATGCGGAGCGCTTCAAGACCGAGATCATCTTCGATCACATCCACACCACGCACCTGAACGAGCGTCCGTTCCGCCTGCAGGGCGATGCCGGCACCTACACCTGCGATGCGCTGATCATCGCCACCGGCGCCTCGGCGCAGTATCTGGGCCTGCCGTCGGAAGAGTCCTTCATGGGCAAGGGCGTGTCGGCCTGCGCGACCTGCGACGGCTTCTTCTACAAGAACCAGGACGTGGCCGTGGTCGGCGGCGGCAATACCGCGGTTGAAGAGGCGCTGTACCTGTCGAACATCGCGAAGAAGGTCACCGTTGTCCACCGCCGCGACAAGTTCCGCGCCGAACCCATCCTGATCGATCGCCTGATGGCCAAGGTTGCCGAGGGCAAGGTCGAGATCAAGTGGAACCACACGCTGGATGAAGTGACCGGCGACGCCAGCGGCGTCACCGGCATCAACATCAAGTCGACCACTGATGGCAAGGTCACGCCAGTATCGGTGCACGGCCTGTTCATTGCAATTGGCCACAAGCCGAATACTGGCATCTTCGAGGGCCAGCTCGAGATGAAAAATGGCTACATCGTCACCAAGAGCGGCACCGAAGGCATGGCGACGATGACCTCGGTCGAGGGCGTGTTCGCCGCCGGCGACGTGCAGGACCATGTGTATCGCCAGGCGATCACCAGCGCCGGCACCGGCTGCATGGCAGCGCTGGATGCGCAGCGCTATCTGGAAGCGCAGGAGTAAGTCGATCGCAGCCGTCCGCTGCGTGATCGGCGGCGGCAGAGCGAAACGACAAATCGAAACGACGCTGGGTCCCGGCCTTCGCCGGGACGACATAGCGAGGTCCGGCCGATGAGGCAGGGCCTCACAGGAGCCCGCGATGAAAGACCTCGCAGAATTGAAGGCCTTCCAGCAGCGCCTGAAAGAAAGGGCGGAAGCCGAGCGCCAGCGCCGAGTGCATGAGGCACAGCTGGCACGCGAGGCGAATCTGTTCCGTGACAGTGTCGGCAACGTCAAGCCGCTGAGTTCGCCGCCGCGCGTGCTACCCGAGCCCACCAAGCCGCAACCGATCGCCCGTCAGCGCATCGCCGATGATGCAGCGGTACTGATGGAGTCGCTGTCAGACGAATTCTCGATCGATACCCTGCTCGAGACTGACGACGCGTTGTCTTACTCGCGCCCCGGCATCGGTCCGGACGTGATGAGGAAGCTGCGCGGGGGCGGCTGGGTCACGCAAGGCCAGCTCGACCTGCACGGGCTGCGTGTCGACGAGGCGCGCGAGGCAGTGGCCGGTTTCATTCGTGATGCGACCAAGCGTGGACATCGCTGCGTGCGCATCATCCACGGCAAGGGGCTGGGCTCGCTGAACAAGAAGCCGGTGCTGAAGAACAAGGTCAGGAACTGGCTGGTGCAGAAGGAAGAAGTGATCGCCTTCTGTCAGGCGCGCGCTGCCGATGGTGGCAGCGGCGCGCTGATGGTGCTGCTAAGAGGATAGGTCAGACCGCCTCAGCCCCCGTCTCACCGGTACGGATACGAATCACCTGCTCGACGTTCTGCACGAAGATCTTGCCGTCGCCGATCTTGCCGGTACGCGCGGCCTTCACGATTGCTTCGACTGCATGGTCGAGCACATCCTCGGCGACCACCGCCTCGACCTTCACTTTCGGCAGGAAGTCCACGACATACTCGGCGCCACGGTAGAGCTCGGTGTGGCCTTTCTGGCGGCCGAAGCCCTTGACTTCGGTAACGGTCAGGCCATTGACGCCGACGGAGGCGAGCGACTCGCGCACTTCGTCGAGTTTGAACGGCTTGATGATGGCAGTGATGTGCTTCACGGGTTCTCCTGTTCCGGCTAATGACGATGAGGTTTGCTTGCGTGTCCTGCGTCGGCGTTGCTTATTCTCTGAACTTCGACGTGATCGGGTAACGCCAGTCGCGGCCAAAGGCACGGTGCGTGACACGCGGCCCGACCGGGGCCTGGCGGCGCTTGTACTCGTTGATCTTGATCAGCCGGGTAATGCGCTCGACGTCTTCCTTACGATACCCGGCGGCCAGCAGTTCCGCAACGCCCTGACCCTCTTCCATGTACAGATGGAGTATGCCATCGAGCACCTCGTACGGCGGCAAGGAATCCTGGTCGGTCTGGTTCGGGCGCAACTCGGCCGATGGTGCACGGGTCAAGATGCGCTCGGGGATCACGTCGCTGATGCCATTTCGGTAATGACAGAGCCGGTAGACCAGGGTCTTCGCGATGTCCTTGATCACCGCATAGCCGCCGGCCATGTCGCCATACAGCGTGCAGTAGCCGGTAGCCATCTCGCTCTTGTTGCCGGTGGTGAGCACGATGGCACCGCTCTTGTTGGACAGCGCCATCAGCAGCGTGCCGCGGATGCGGGCCTGAATGTTTTCTTCGGTGGCGTCCTCGGGCAAGCCGTCGAATTCGAACGCCAGCGAGCGGCGGAATGCGTCGAAGCAATCGGCGATCGCCACTTCGTCATAGCGCACGCCAATGCGCTTGACCATGTCACGCGAATCGATCCACGAGATCTCGGCCGTATAGGGCGACGGCATCATCACCGCCCTCACCTTGTCGGCGCCCAATGCATCGACCGCGATGGCCAGGGTCAGCGCGGAATCGACGCCGCCCGACAGGCCGATGATGGCGCCCGGGAAGCCGTTCTTGCCCACATAGTCGCGTACGCCTGTGACCAATGCCTCATACACTTGCGCCTCAATGGACAGCGGCTCGGGCAATGGCAGCGACTGCGGCACGGCAGCGTCGAAACGCACCAGCGCAAAGTCTTCGCCAAAGTGCTTGAGCTGTGCGCGCACGTCACCGGCGGCATCGAGCACGAAAGAAGCACCATCGAACACCAGCTCGTCCTGCGCGCCATACAGGTTTGCATAGACCAGTGCCATGCCGCGCCGGCTGACGTTCTCGCGCATCACGTCGACGCGCAGATGCTGTTTGTTCATGTGGTACGGCGACGCGTTCGGCACCAGCAATACTTGCGCGCCGGCCGCACGCGCCTTCTCGGGCATGTCGGGGTACCAGGTGTCTTCGCAGATGTTGATCGCAAAGCGCGTGCCCTTCACATCGAAGGTGCAGACATCGTCGGATGGCGTGAAGTAGCGCTTCTCGTCGAACACGGTGTAGTTCGGCAACGCATGCTTGCGGTAGGTGGCGATGACTTTACCCTCGCGCAGCAGCGACGCGGCGTTGTAGTTCACGAACTCGCCATCGCTGCGCTGTTCCGTGATCGGGTGGCCGACGATCACATGCAGACCTTTCAGGCCGGCCAGCTCGGCGGCAAGCGCCGCCAACGCGGCCGAGGATTTTGCGTAGAATGAACGGCGCAGCAGCAAGTCTTCCGGCGGATATCCCACCAGCGACAGTTCAGGCGTCAACAGGATGTCGGCGCCCTGGTCGGCTGCGCGCCTGGCGGCCGCTGCAATGCGCTCGCTGTTGCCTGCGAGGTCGCCGACGGTGCTGTTGATCTGTGCGATGGCTACGGTGACGGACATGGGACGCTGACGCTTGAAAACCTGTACCCGACGATGGGCTCAATAAAACGGAATTATCGCACGCGCATCATCAGCTCTCTTGCCGAGGCCGGTCAGCCGGCCTGGGATGCGCTGATGGCTGCGCAATCGGCGCCGAATCCTTTCCTGTCCTTTGCTTTCCTGCATGCGCTGCATGAGTCCGGCAGCGCAAATGACGATACCGGCTGGCAGCCGCAATACCTGACGCTGTGGCTCGACGGCGGCGAAGCCAGCGATGCGACTCCGGTGCTCGCCGCCGCACTGCCGATGTACGCCAAGTTCCATTCCTACGGCGAGTATGTGTTCGACTGGGCCTGGGCCGATGCGTACAAGCGCAACGGCCTCGACTATTACCCGAAGCTGCTGTCGGCAATACCGTTCACGCCGGTGTCGGGCAACCGCCTGCTGGCGATCGACGAGCATGCGCGCGCTGCGCTGATCGAGGCGCTGCTGGGCGTGCAGCAGGCCAGCGACCTGTCATCCACCCACATCCTGTACCCGACCGAGGCGGAGGCGCAGCAACTGCAGGCCGCCGGCTTCCTGCTGCGCAAGGGCGTGCAGTTCCACTGGCAGAACGAGGGCTATGACAGCTTCGAGCAGTTCCTGTCCACGCTGGAGATGAAGAAGCGCAAGAACATTCGCGCCGAACGGCGCAAGGTGGCCGAGGCCGGCATCACCTTGCGGCAGTTGCGCGGCGAGCACGCCACGGAGGCTGACTGGCGCTTCTTCAAGCGCTGCTACGACAATACGTATCAGGCGCACTGGTCGACGCCTTATCTGAACCTGGATTTCTTCCGCCGCATCGGCGAGACGATGCCGCAGCACTTGTTGCTGGTGATCGCCGAGCGCGATGGCCAGCCGATTGCGTCGTCGTTGCTGGTGTATGACCAGCATGCACTGTATGGCCGCTACTGGGGCTGCATCGAGCAGCACCCTTGCCTGCATTTCGAGACCGCGTATTACCAGCCACTGGAATTCTGCATCGCGAATCGCATCCCGGCGTTCGAGGGCGGCGCGCAGGGCGAGCACAAGATGGCGCGCGGCTTCCTGCCACAGCAAACCTGGTCGGCGCACTGGCTCGCGCATCCGTCCTTCTCGGATGCCGTCGAGCGCTTCCTGAAGCAGGAAGGCAAAGGCATCGGCGCGTACATGGATGAACTGAACGAGCGTAATCCATTCCGCAGCACGTCCACGGAAAGCGAATGAAAAAAACGCGGCACCTGTTGCCAGGGCCGCGTTTTCCTTGGTGCGCTTGCGATCAGAAGTTCGGCTTGCTCGCGGCTTTCTTGTACGCGTCAACGCCGCTCATGATCTCGGCACGCGCTTCATCCGGACCATACCAGCCGTCGACCTTGACCCACTTGCCGGGCTCCAGGTCCTTGTAGTGCTCGAAGAAGTGCTGGATCTGCTGCAGGCGCAGGTCGTTCAGGTCTTCCGGCTTTTGCCAGTGGGTGTAGATCGGCAGCACTTTGTCGACCGGCACCGCGAGCACCTTGGCGTCGCCGCCGGATTCATCGGTCATCTTCAGCACGCCGATCGGGCGGCAACGCACGACGACGCCCGGGATCAGCGGGAACGGGGTGATGACGAGCACATCGACCGGGTCGCCATCATCGGCGATGGTGTGCGGCACATAGCCGTAGTTACACGGGTAGTGCATCGCGGTGCCCATGAAACGATCCACGAACAGCGCGCCGGATTCCTTGTCGACCTCGTACTTGATCGGGTCGGCATTCATCGGAATTTCGATAATGACGTTGAAATCGTTCGGCAAGTCGCGGCCGGACGGGACGTTATTCAGGCTCATCGGGATCCTCAGGGTGTAATAAGGGAAGCAAAGCCCGAGATTATAGCCCGGGCGGCTTTCCACTCCCTTACGCCTGCATCACCCTGAACAGCTGAGCTGAGCTCAGTTCAGCGCCGCGCCTGCGGCGGCAGCGTCGCCAGTGCGCACTGGCGGAAATGGGTGGCGGCTGCATCCGGCTGGCTGGTGGCCTCGTACATCTGCGCCAGCCGCAGGTGGGCCTCCTGCAGGGTGGCACGCTCGGTGGCGCCGAGCACGGTCTGCTCGAGGTGGCGCTGCGCCTTGCCCCACAACTTCTGCTTCAGGCACAGCGTGCCCAGTACCAGCGACAGCTCGGGGTCGTTCGGTCGTTCGCGCAGCCAGTGCTCGCAACGCTCGATCTGGTCCAGCAGGGTTGCCGAGCCTTCGGGGGCGGCGCACTCGCGGTAGGCCTTGAGCAGGCGCGTATCCCACTGCACCGCCAGCGCGCGTTGCAGGATGTCGGCCGCTTCCTGCTGCTGGCCGTTTTTCATGAAAGCATGGGCAGCCAGTGCCGCCACGCCCGGGCTTTGCCGATCCGAACCGGGCACCGTGGACCACAGCTTCCGGAGCGCCTCGACATCCTCGGCCGCCTTCGGCAGCATTGCCTCGTAGGCCATGTCGCGCAGGCGGCGTGACAGCGTCGGGTGCAGCACCGCATGCTTGTCGAGCAGTTTTACCAGCCGCAGCACTTCAGGCCAGTTGCGCGCATTCTGGTTGACCTTCAGCGCCAGCCGCAATGCATGCGCATGCCGCACGCCGCTGGCGTTCAACTCTTTCAGCACGGCGAGCGCGGCATCGGTTTCCTTGTTGTCCTCGGCCAGCAGGTCGACCGTGGTCACCAGGCGCGCGGTGCGCAGCTCGCTGTGCTGTTCGGCTTCGGACAGCCAGCGGTCGCGGCGCTGCGGTTGCTGCATGCGCTGCGCGGCGCGCGCGGCGATCAATGCGGCCAGGCCCGCATAATCGGGCGACTCGGCCGCGCGCGCGGCGGATTTTTCGGCGCGGCCGAAGCGGCCTTCGAGATAGGCCTTCAAGGCTTCCTGCAGCGCACCGCCGGACGCGAGCAACTGGCGGCGGCTGCGGTACTCGCCGACACGGCGCGGCAGCGCAATGGTGGCGCGCACGGTGGAGATGATCACGAACAGCAGCGCGAAGCTGGCGACCAGCACCACGATGAAGAAGTTCAGCGAGAAGTCGACCCGGTACGGCGGATAGAACAGCACCACATTGCCCGGGTTGTAGCGGGCCAGCACCGCGAGGCCGATGGCCGATGCGAACAGGGTGAGCAGCCAGAGGAAGAAGCGCATCGCCGGCAATCCTTATGGGCGGGTACGCGACTGGCGCACAGCGGCAAGGCTGACCGACAGGGTCGGCATTTCGATGCTGAGCGAGCTTTCCTGCAGCTGCTTGATCAGCTCGCGGCCGGCCTGGGTGGAGCGGGCGCGCGTATCGAAGTAGCGCTGCAAGGTGCGGTCGGCCTCGGCGAGGTCGCTGCGGAACGCGGCGTCATTGCGCGACAGCAGCGCCATGCGCGCATTCAGCAGCCGCAGCTTCAGGTTTTCGCGCGCGAAGAAAGACTGGCCGGGCGACAGCAGCAAGGCGTCGGGCGTGGTGACGGTGCGCACGCGCACCAGCTGGCGGATGTCGCTCCACAGGTCGGCGCTCCAGACATTCCAGCGTTCCTGCATCTCGACACGCCAGTCATACGCCGATTTGGGTTCGGGCTTGGGCACTGGCGCAAGTCGCGTCTTCGGTTGCGGCGCCACCACCGCAGGTTTTTCGTCCGACAGCAGCGGCATGCCATCGATCTGCGCGATCAGGGTATCGAGGCGCACGGCGACGCCGGTCAGGTCAACGCTGGGCAGGCTCTTGAGCTTGTCCATGTCCTGCGCCAGCGCGCGGCGGATCGCGATGAATTGCGGACGATCGGCGCGCGACAGGCGCGCATCGGCATTCTGCAACGCGATCAGTGCGCCGCGCACATTGCCGGCCAGCTGCAGCTGCTGGCTGGCGGTCGACAGCACTTGTTCGATCTCGGCCAGCGCCCAGTCATCACGGTTCTTCGCGAGGTCGCGGTACAGCTGCTCGAGCGCGATCTGCTGGCTCTGTGATTCCAATTGTTTCGCCTCGAGCACGGAGACTTTGCCCTGCAGAACACGCAGATCATCATCGACGCGGTCGGCGATCAGCTTGGTCTGGCTGTTCAGGTTCTCGCCGCTCTGCAAACGCTGTGCGACTTCACGCCGCAAGTCGGAGACCTCGATGCGCGAGCTCCACCACTGCCAGACGAACAATGCGGCGAAAGTGACCGCCGCGAACTTGAGGCGGCCTTCGCGGGTCTCGAGCAGCTTGGGCATGCGCGGGCGCCAGCTCGGGCGTCGGTACGCGAGGCCATCGGTATCTTCCGGCGCGTTGGCGGTGGACTGCGCCGGGTCGGCGTCCGCAGCCGATGGTGATTCGGACGCGGCACTGGCGGAGGTGTCCGCGGATGACTCGGTTTGAGCGCCTGTGCCGGCCTGTTGATTGACGCCGGGGTTGGCAACGGGGTTTGCGCCGGAAGTGCCGGTAGGGCTTTCGGGCGACGCGCCGCCGGCCGGTGCTGATGCAGTATTCGATGCCGGCGTCGCTGCAGGGCTGGCTGCAGCAGCGGCAGCGTCAGGCTGTTTGCCCGCGCCTTTGGAATCGTGGGTTTCGCTCATGACCGCGATTGTATCGCTTGTATCGCGGCAATCAGCGCGTCATCTCCGGATCCGGTGCGTAAAACGGTGTCAAAACCCAGCGCCCGCGCGGTTTCGGCAATGCGCGGGTGCGGAATGATGAGCGTCTGCTGCTGCATCGTGCGCCAGACGGACGCCTTGCGCAAACCGCTACTTGCGCCGGCACCGCTGTCAGCAGCGGCATGGGTGCCGGTATCGTTTTCAGCAGCCTGCAGCATGGCCTGCAGGTTGCGCAGCGCTTCCGAACTGGTAATGACCCACGCAGCGCCGGCCTCGACCAGCGACAGCAACTCCGCATGCAATGCGTGATTGAGCGCCGGCGCGCCGCGGCGATAGGCTGCGACTTGCTCGACCTCGACACCGGCGTCACGCAAGCGGTCGGCCAGTAGCTCGCGACCGGTTTCGGCGCGCACGATCAGCGCCTTCTTGCCGCGCAACGCGGGCAGGTCCAGTACCTGCAGCAGGGTCTCGGAATCGGTGCGCTCGGGGTCTGTCGGGCTGGCGACACTGGCATTGGCGTCGCTGACGCCGTGGCTGGCCAGCGCCTGGCGGCTGCTGTCGCCGACCACGGCCGCGATCACGCCGGCCGGCCATGCGACGATGTGCGCGAAGGCTGCGTCAATCGCATTCGGGCTGACAAATGCGACCAGCGCAAAGTCGGCCAATCGGCCTAGCGCGGCCTTGAGTTCGGCCTCTTGTGCCGAACCGGCGGCCAGCGGCTGTACTTCGAGCAGCGGAAAGATGCGTGCGTCGACGCCCAGTGCGGCAAGCCGTGCGGCCAGCGGCTCGGCCTGCGCGCGCGGGCGCGTGATGACAACGGTCAGCGGAGGGCGCGGCTCGGGCATCGGGGTTCAGGACGGCTGGCGCTCACGCTCGTTGCATGCGCGATCCGTGCAGGCGCGGCTGTCCTCAGTCAGCCGTCTTGCACTCGGCCAGGATGGCGACCGCGTCCTGCGCTTCCAGTTCCTGCGCGATCTTCATGCCCATGGCCTCGGGCGCTTCGGACGCGCCATGAATGTCGGCACGCGCGATGCGCTTGCCATCCGGGGTGGCGACCATCGCGCGCAGGTGCATCGCATTACCTTCCACGGTGGCGAAGGCCGCCAGCGGCACCTGGCAGCTGCCGCCGAAGGTGCGCGACAACTGGCGCTCGGCGCGCACGGCACGCTCGGTGGCGACATGGTTCAGCGGCGCCAACAGCGCCTGCAGTTCGGGGCGACCGGACGGGATCTCGATCGCCATCGCGCCCTGGCCCGGCGCGGGCAGGCTGTCTTCCGGCTCGATGAAGGAGCGGATGCGCTGGGCCATGCCCAGGCGCTTGAGGCCGGCGGCGGCGAGGATGATGGCGGCGTACTCGCCGCGGTCGAGCTTGCCGAGCCGGGTGTCGAGGTTGCCGCGCAGCGGCTGGATCACGAGGTGCGGAAAGCGCGCGGCGATCAGCGACTGCCGGCGCAGGCTGCTGGTGCCGACAATGGCACCGGCCGGCAGGTCGGCCAGCGATGCGTAATCATTTGATACGAAGGCGTCGCGAGGATCTTCGCGCTCGAGGATGGCAGCCAGCTCGAAACCTTCGGGCAGCTCCATCGGTACATCCTTCAGCGAGTGCACCGCGAGGTCAGCCTGGCCTTCCTGCATCGCGACTTCGAGCTCTTTGACAAACAGGCCCTTGCCGCCAACCTTGGACAGCGTGCGGTCGAGGATCTGGTCGCCGCGCGTGGTCATGCCCAAAATCTCGACGGTGCTCTGCGGATATAATTCCAGCAAGCGCGCCCGAACATTTTCGGCCTGCCACATGGCGAGCCGGCTTTCGCGCGAGGCGATCACCAGTTTTCCGGTAAACGATGCGTTCAATTGGGGGACTCTCTTCAAGGGTCGCCGCTGCGCGGATCGACCGGGGTGGAAACGCCTGAAATCCGGCGGATAGTAACACGCGCCCCCTGCGCAGAATCGCCTTCCGACTCCCCCTGAGACTGCCATGGCCCAACAAAAGACGACTGCAGCGCGTTCCCCCCGCATCTCCGCCGGCGCGGCTTCCTCTCCCCGCCCGCCCTCGCGCTCCTCCTCGCGCTCCAAGGCACAGGACAAGGATGCGCCGCTGAAGGAAGACATTCGGCTGCTCGGCCGCTTGCTCGGCGAGGTGATCCGCCAGCAAGAGGGAGAGACCGTGTACGAGATCGTCGAGACGATCCGCCAGACCGCGGTCAGGTTCCGTCGTGACGCCGACCCGCAGGCCGGCGCCGAACTCGACAAGCTGCTGAAGAAGCTGACGCGCGACCAGACCAATTCGGTGGTGCGCGCTTTCTCTTACTTCTCGCACCTGTCCAACATCGCCGAGGACCAGCATCACAACCGTCGCCGTCGTGCGCACCTGCTGGCCGGCTCGGCCGCGCAGGCGGGCAGCGTGTCTGCCACGCTATCAAAGCTCGACACGGCCGGCGTGACCGGCAAGGCGGTGCAGCATTTCTTCAATGACGCGCTGGTGTCGCCGGTGCTGACCGCGCACCCGACCGAGGTGCAGCGCAAGAGCATCCTGGACGCGGGCCGCGAGATCGCGCGCCTGCTGGCGCTACGCGACCTGCCGATGACGGCGCGTGAAAAGCAGCGCAACGCGCAGCTGCTGCATGCCGAAATCGCGCAGCTGTGGCAGACCCGGATGCTGCGCTACTCGCGGCTGACGGTGGATGACGAGATCGAGAATGCGCTCTCCTACTACCGCATCACTTTCCTGCGCGAGCTGCCGGGACTGATGGATGACATCGAGGAAGAGGTGCTCGCGCAATACCCGAACCTGCGCACGCTGAAGCTGCCGCCCTTCGTGCAAATGGGCAGCTGGATCGGCGGCGACCGCGACGGCAACCCGAACGTGAACGCGGCAACGATGGACCGCGCGCTGTTGCGGCAGTCGACCACGATCTTCGATTTCTATCTCGACGAGGTGCATGCGCTGGGCGCGGCGCTGTCGATCTCGACGCTGCTGGCAACGGTCAGTCCCGAATTGCAGGCGATGGCGGATGCCTCGCCCGATGCCTCCCCGCACCGCACCGACGAGCCCTACCGGCGCGCGCTGATCGGCGTGTATGCAAGGCTGGCAGCGACGGCGCGCAAGCTCGGCGTGCACAATATCCTGCGCCAGGAAGTGGGTGCAGCACCACCGTATGACAATGCCGATGCATTCATCGCCGAGCTGGATGTGATCGGCGACTCGCTGCGCAGCAACCATGGCCTGGCGTTGACGCGGCCGCGGCTGAACACCTTGCGTCGTGCCGCCGAGATCTTCGGCTTCCACCTCGCGACGCTGGACATGCGGCAGAGCTCGGACGTGCACGAGCGCGTGCTGGCCGAACTGTTCAAGGCCGCCGGCGTGTGCCCGGATTATGCGGACCTGTCCGAGCAGGAAAAGGTGATGCTCCTGCTGGCCGAGCTTGAGCAGCCGCGCTTGCTGCGCTCGCCCTATCTGACCTATTCGGACGAGACGGTGTCGGAACTGGGCGTGCTGAAAGCGGCGCGCCTGATCCGCGAGCAATTCGGCAACCGCGCGATCCGCAACTACATCATCTCGCACACGGAAACCGTGTCGGACTTGCTGGAAGTTTTCCTGTTGCAGCGCGAATCGGGCTTGATGCATGTCGGCACCAACGACAAAGCCCCGGACGCGCAGCTGATGGTGATACCGCTGTTCGAGACCATTCCGGACCTGCGCAATGCGCCCGGCATCATGGATGGGCTGCTGTCGATACCGATGGTGCGCGAACTGGTACGCCAGCAGGGCCAGCTGCAGGAAGTGATGCTCGGCTATTCGGATTCGAACAAGGATGGCGGCTTCCTGACCTCGAACTGGGAGCTGTACAAGGCCGAGGTGTCGCTGGTGCAGGTGTTCGAGAAGCACCAGGTGAAGCTGCGCCTGTTCCATGGCCGCGGCGGCACTGTGGGCCGTGGCGGCGGCCCCAGTCATGAGGCGATCCTCGCGCAACCGGCCGGCACCGTGAACGGCCAGTTCCGACTGACCGAACAGGGCGAGATCATTGCATCGAAATTCTCCAACCCCGAGATCGGCCGCCGCAACCTGGAACTGGTGGTGGCCGCGGTGATGGAGGCGAGCCTGACGCCGGCTCCGAGCGACGGCAAGCGCGCGAAGCGCCTGGCCGAGTTCGAGCGCGTGATGGAGACGCTGTCCGAATACGCGTACCGTGCGTACCGCCACCTGGTGTACGAGACGCCCGGCTTCACTGACTACTTCTTCGCTGCGACACCGATCGCCGAGATCGCCGAGCTCAACATCGGCTCGCGCCCGGCATCGCGCAAATCGACGCGCCGCATTGAAGACTTGCGCGCCATTCCGTGGGGCTTCTCCTGGGGCCAGTGCCGGCTGCTGCTGCCGGGCTGGTTCGGCTTTGGCAGTGCGGTCAGCCAGTGGCTGGCGGATGAAAAAAGCGGCCCGAAATCGAAAAAGCTGGCGTTGCTGAAGGCGATGGTGAAGGAATGGCCGTTCTTCTCGACACTGCTGTCGAACATGGACATGGTGCTGGCCAAGACCGACCTCGCGGTCGCGTCCCGCTATGCAGGGCTGGTCGCGGACAAGAAGCTGCGCAATGCGATCTTCAAGCGCATCGTCGCCGAGCATGAACTGACGATGTCATGCCTGACGCTGGCAACCAGCACCCGCGACCGACTGGCCGGCAACCCGACACTGGCGCGCTCGATCAAGAACCGCTTCCCCTACCTGGACCCGCTGAACCACTTGCAGGTGGAACTGGTGAAGCGGCATCGCGCATGGAAGGAACAGGGCAAGGAGTCGGATATCCGCGTGCATCGGGGCATCCACATGACCATCAACGGCGTCGCGGCGGGCTTGCGCAATACGGGTTGAGCGGTTCGCTTCCTCTATAATTGGCGCTCGCCTTGCACAGGCTGGCTCGCATACAAGCCAGTGGATCCCAGCTTTCGCAGGGATGACGATGTTGAGGTCCTCGCTCTGGGCAACGTCGTCCCGGCGCAGGCCGAGACCCAGCGTCGTTAGTCTGCTCAGCCCCCGAAACATTACCAGCCCCATGAACGACCAATTTGCCAAAAAATCCGAAGCCTGGTCCGCCCGCTTCTCCGAACCCGTGTCCGACCTCGTGAAGCGCTACACCGCGTCGGTGTTCTTCGACAAGCGCCTCGCACATGTCGACATCCAGGGCTCGCTCGCGCATGCGGAGATGCTCGCTGCGCAAAAGATCATCAGCCAGCAGGATTTCGACGCGATACAGCGCGGCATGGCGCAGATCCTGTCCGAGATCGACGGCGGCCAGTTCGCATGGCTGCTGGATCTCGAGGACGTGCACCTGAACATCGAGAAGCGGCTGACCGAGCTGGTCGGCGACGCCGGCAAGCGGCTGCACACCGGCCGCTCGCGCAATGATCAGGTCGCCACCGACATCCGGCTGTACATGCGCGCCGCGATCGACGACATCCTTGGCCTGCTCAAGAGCTTGCGCCTTGCATTGGTCGACCTCGCCGAAAAAAATGCCGACACCATCCTGCCCGGCTTCACGCACATGCAGGTCGCGCAGCCGGTCACCTTCGGCCATCACATGCTGGCCTACGTCGAGATGTTCGGCCGCGATGCCGAGCGCATGGCCGACTGCCGCAAGCGCGTCAACCGCCTGCCGCTTGGCGCGGCGGCGCTGGCCGGCACCACGTTCCCGATCGACCGCGAGCGCGTCGCGAAGACGCTGGGCTTCGAGGATGTGTGCCACAACTCGCTGGACGCGGTGTCGGACCGCGACTTCGCGATCGAATTCTGCGCCGCTGCCGCGCTGGTGATGACGCATGTGTCGCGCCTGTCGGAAGAACTGGTGATCTGGATGAGCCCGCGCGTGGGTTTCATCGATATCGCCGATCGCTTCTGCACCGGCTCGTCGATCATGCCGCAAAAGAAAAACCCGGACGTGCCGGAACTGGCACGCGGCAAGACCGGCCGTGTGAACGGCCACCTGATCTCGCTGCTGACGCTGATGAAGGGCCAGCCGCTGGCATACAACAAGGACAACCAGGAAGACAAGGAACCGCTGTTCGATACCGTCGATACCGTGATCGACACGCTGCGCATCTTCGCCGACATGGCCGGCGGCATCAGCGTGAAGCCGCAAGCGATGCGCGCCGCCGCACTGCAAGGCTTTGCGACCGCGACCGACCTCGCGGACTATCTGGTGAAGAAAGGCCTGCCCTTCCGCGATGCGCATGAGGCGGTCGCGCATGCGGTGCGCACCTGCGAACAGAAAGGCTGCGACCTGGCCGACCTGTCGCTGGAGGATCTGCGTCAGTTCTCGCCGCTGATCACTGACGACGTGCATGCCGTGCTGACGCTGGAGGGCTCGGTCGCTGCGCGCAATCATGTCGGCGGCACCGCACCGGATCAGGTACGGCTGGCGATTGCGCGTGTGCGCAGGCTGCTCGCCTGATTGAACAACGCGCAATCACCGCGATCTGCCGCGACGCTCTGCCACCGCTGACAAGGCCGCTCTTCGGAGCGGCCTTTGTTTTTTGTGGGCTCGCACGCATGCTGCGGTCCGGGGCGACGCTTGAAGACGGTGTTCAGGTCGGCGCAAGGATTTGCTCAGCGTCACCGTTGTGATAAAACGTCAACATCTGCAGGAGGACATACCAAACGGAACATGGTCATGGTCGCTGTTGCAAAGCAGCATGCGGCCAAGGCGCTCGACAGTCATACATTGCCCGGCACCCTCAACGCTAATTCTGAATGCATGAGAACCTGACCATGAATGCCCTTCTCTCCCTCTCCAAGCTCATTGATGCGCTGAACGAACGCATCGGCCAGACCATCAGCTGGGCGCTGCTTGCTGCTGTGCTGATTTGCAGTGGCAATGCACTGATACGCTACCTGCTCAATTACAGCTCGAATGCGTGGCTGGAAATCCAGTGGTATCTGTTTGGTGCGATCTTTTTGCTCGTGACCTCGTACACGCTGAAGCGCAACGAGCATGTGCGCATCGACGTGATCGCCGGCCATCTGTCGAGGCGCGCACAGGCATGGATCGATATTTTCGGCTTCGTGTTCTTCATGCTGCCGGTGACGCTGCTGATCCTGAGCTTCGCGCTGCCGTATGCGATGGAATCGATCCGCAATCAGGAAGTGTCGAGCAATGCCGGTGGCCTGATTGTGTGGCCGGCCAAGGCGCTGATTCCGCTCGGCTTCCTGCTGCTGACGTTGCAGGGTGTGTCCGAACTGATCAAGCGTATCGGTTTCCTGATGGGGAAAGTCGATGCCAGCGTGTTCGAGAAACAGCAGGCGACGCCCGCTGAAGAAATCGAGGCAATTGCCGCGGCCAACCAGCTGCCGGTACCGGCGTCGATCGTGATCGACAGCACGGGCGACACGGCTGCTGCGTCCCCGACCGGTGCCGGCAGTCCACCGGTGCTGCCTTCATCGACCCGCGGCGGCAACGCCGGCAATGTCGCGGAGGCCTGAGATGACTGAATTCCTGATCGCGAACATGGCCCCGGTGATGTTCGCCACCCTGGTGGTCTTCCTGCTGTCTGGCTTCCCGGTGGCTTTCTCGCTGGCAGCCAACGGCCTGTTGTTTGGCATGGTGGGCATCGAAGTCGGCCTGCTGAAACCGGAACTGCTGCAAGCCTTGCCGAACCGCTTGTTCGGCATCATGGCCAATGACACGCTGCTGGCGATTCCATTCTTCACCTTCATGGGCCTGATCCTCGAGCGCTCCGGCATGGCCGAGGATTTGCTCGATACCATCGGCCAGCTGTTCGGACCCTTGCGCGGCGGGATTGCGTATGCGGTGATCTTCGTCGGCGCGCTGCTGGCAGCGACCACCGGTGTGGTGGCAGCGTCGGTGATCTCGATGGGCCTGATCTCGCTGCCGGTGATGCTGCGCTACGGCTATGACCGCAAGATCGCGTCCGGTGTCATTGCGGCGTCCGGCACGCTGGCGCAGATCATTCCGCCATCACTGGTGCTGATCGTGATGGCCGATCAGCTGGGTCGCTCGGTCGGTGACATGTACCAGGCGGCGATCGTTCCGGGCCTGATACTGACAGCGATGTATGCGGGCTGGGTCTTGATGGTGTCGATTGCCCGTCCGACTGCGCTGCCGGCACTGCCGCCCGAGGCGCGCAACCTGCGGCAGCCGGATGGCTCGGCAGGCCTGCCATCGCTGGCAGCGGTCATCCTGCTGGGTGTGCTGGCGGCGTGGCTTTTCAGGACCTTCTACCTCGCGGTGTACAAATCCGCACTCGCGCCAGATGAGGCGTTGGTTTACGCGACCGTGTTCGGCGTCGCAGTCAGCTATCTGACCGCACTGCTGAACAGCAAGGCCAGCCTCGGCCTGCTGTCGAAGATGGCCGAACGCGTGGTGCTGGTGCTGGTGCCGCCACTGGCGCTGATCTTCCTGGTGCTGGGCACGATCTTCGTCGGCATTGCCACGCCGACGGAAGGCGGCGGCATGGGTGCGCTGGGTGCGATCATCCTCGCACTTGCCAATCGCCGGCTGCAGCTGGATTCGCTGAAGCAGGCGATGAACTCGACCACCCGGCTGGCCTGCTTCGTGATGTTCATCCTGATCGGCTCCAGCGTGTTCTCGCTGGTCTTCCGCGGCGTGAATGGCGACCTGTGGGTCGAGCATCTGCTCAGTTCGCTGCCGGGTGGGCAGGCAGGCTTCCTGATCGTGGTGAACCTGCTGTTCTTCGGTCTGGCCTTCTTCCTCGATTTCTTCGAGCTGGCCTTCATCCTGGTGCCGCTGGTCGGCCCGGTGGCAGACAAGATGGGCATCGACCTGATCTGGTTCGGCGTGCTGCTGTCGGTGAACATGCAGACTTCGTTCATGCACCCGCCGTTCGGCTTTGCGCTGTTCTACCTGCGTTCGGTCGCACCGAAGCAAGTGAAGACCAGCGAGATCTACTGGGGCGCGGTACCTTTCGTCGGCTTGCAGCTGTTGATGGTGGCGCTGATCATCGTGTTCCCGGCGCTGATCTCGGTCGGCAGCAAGATCGACATGAAGGAACAGCTGGAGCTGAACATCAACATGCAAGACAGCTCGTTCGGCGGTGACACACCCAATATCGAGTTCAAGGTCGAGGGTGATGACATGAGCGACATGAAGCTGGACTTCCCGGCAGAAGGAACGACCAAGCCGGCGAAGTGATAAAAAAGGCCCGCATTGCTGCGGGCCTTTCATCGACGGTGCTGCGGCTCAGGATTTGCGGCCGATCAGGTAGCTCTGCACCGGGTTTTCTGCCACCGAGTACCAGTTGTTCTGGTCCTGGCGGAAACGGCGCCACGGCTCCAGCACCTTCTTGAAGTGCGGGTTCTTCGCTGCTTCTTCGTCGATCACTTCGGTCGCTGCCTTGTAGCAGGCATCCATGATGGGCTTGGAGAAGGTGCGCAGCTTCACGCCATTTTTCACCAGCCTTGCGAGCGCGGCCGGGTTGCGGGCATCGTACATCGCCTGCATCGCGACATGGGCTTCATAGGTCGCGACCTCGAGTGCGTTCTGGTATTCCTTCGGCAGCTTGTCCCACTCTTTCTGGTTCACATAGAACGACAGTTGCGCACTCGACTCCCACCAGCCCGGTGTGTAGTAGTAAGGCGCCACTTTGTTGAAGCCGAGCTTCTCGTCGTCATACGGACCTATCCATTCGGCGGCATCAATGGTGCCTTTTTCCAGCGCCGGATAGATGTCACCACCGGCGATCTGCTGCGGCACCACACCGAGCTTCTGCATCACGCGGCCGGCAAAACCGCCGACGCGCATCTTGAGCCCTTTGAGGTCTTGGGGCGAGCTCACCTCGCGGCGGAACCAGCCACCCATCTGGCAGCCGGTATTGCCACCCATGAAGTTGACGATGCCATAGTCACGGAAGAAATCGCGCATCAACTGGCGCCCACCGCCCTGGTCCATCCACGCGGTCTGCTGGCGCGCGGTCAGGCCGAACGGTATCGCGGTGTCGAAAGCGAAGGTGGCGTCCTTGCCGAAGTAATAGTAGGACGCCGAATGGCCCATCTCGACGGTGCCGGCTTGTACCGCGTCCATCACCTGCAATGCCGGCACCAGTTCGCCACCGGGGAAGGTACGGATATTGAATTTGCCATCGGTGAGCTGCGACACCCGCTTGGCCATGATCTCGGCGGCACCGTAGATGGTGTCGAGCGACTTCGGGAAACTGGACGCGAGGCGCCAGTTGATGGTGGGATTGCTCTGCGCAATCGCCGGTGCGGCGACGACGGCACCGGCAAGGCTGGCTGCTGCTGTGTGAATGAAACGACGACGTGTCATGAAGAGTCCCCTTTTCCCGATCCAGAAAGTGATGCGCATTCGCCGATCGGGTTATGGCGAATAGGCACTGCCAAATAATTAATATTTCGGCAATTCTGGGAGGGCTCGTCGACGGGGGCAATACCTATTTCATGGCAAACGCTGGAGTGTTGTTGGCACGCATGATGAAAAACATTTCTGCGGGTCTAACCAAAATTTCTATTCGCTATCGCGGCGTCATTCGCCGATCAGCCGCTGTTGTTTATTCGCTGCGAATTATGCGAATAGATCATTGCGCGCAAAGCGCATGCTGGAAGGATGAGGACGAACCTCGTCGGGACGGTCGCGACGACTTGGGGAAATCCAGTGACAGACGTTGCGCCAGCGCAGATTGGCGCAGGTCAAGGGCGTGAACCGGTTACCACGCTGCAGCGCTAATCGCGCGCTGCGGCGTGGGCTGTGCGCAGCAGGCGTCAGCCGCCGGCGATGGTCATGCTGCCGATCAGCAGCGAACCGGTGTTCTTCGTGCCGCGGCTCAGCACATCATTACCAACGGCGACAATGTCGCCGAACATGTCTTTCAGGTTGCCGGCAATCGTGATCTCTTCCACCGGATACTGGATCACGCCATTCTCGACCCAGTAACCCGATGCGCCGCGCGAGTAATCGCCGGTCACGTAATTGACGCCATGTCCCATCAACTCGGTGACCAGCAGGCCGGTACCCATTTTTTTCAGCATGCCGACGAAGTCATCGCTGGCTTCGGTCTTTGTCGATAGCAGCGACAGGTTGTGCGAGCCGCCCGAATTGCCGGTGGTCTGCATGCCCAGCTTGCGTGCGGAATACGACGACAGGAAATAGCCCTGCACCACGCCATCCTTCACCACATCGCGCCGGCGGGTGCGCACGCCTTCTTCATCGAAAGGCGCCGAGCCGACCGCTCCCAGCACGTGCGGGTCTTCGTTGATCTGTATGTGCGCACCGAACACCTGCTTGCCGATGGAGTCGGTCAGGAAGCTGGATTTGCGGTACAGCGCGCCGCCTGATATCGCCTGCACGAAACTGCCCAGCAAGCCGCAGGCCAGCGGCGCCTCGAACAGCACCGGACATTTGCGGGTATCGAGCTTGCGCGCATGCAGGCGCGACAGCGCACGTTCAGCGGCATAGCGGCCGACTGACTCCGGCGACGCCAGCTTCGCCGGATTGCGGTCCGATGAATACCAGTCGTCACGCTGCATGTGGTTGCCACGGCCTGCGATCGGCGACACCGAGATCGAATGGCGCGAGTACGGGTAGCCCGCCAGGAATCCACGCGAATTCGCAAGCACGAAATGCGACTGCTGCGCGTAGGTATTGGCGCCCTCGCTGTTGGCAATGCGCTTGTCGACCGCGAACGCGGCTGCCTCGCAGCGCAGCGCGAGCTGTACCGCATCCTCGGCCGAGATTGTCCACGGATGGAACAGGTCGAGGTCGCGTGGCGACGTCTCCAGCAGCTCCTGCTCCGGCAGGCCGGCGCAATCATCTTCGGCGGTGAAGCGGGCGATGTTGTATGCGGCCTCGACCGTGTCCTTCAGCGCCTGCGTCGAAAAATCCGACGTGCTCGCATTGCCGCGGCGGATCGCGCGGCCCTCGCCCAGATAGACGGTAATGCCGATGCCCTTGTCCTTGTTCTGCTCGATGGTCTCGACCGCGCCCTTGCGCACCGTGACCGACAAGCCCTGGCCCTCGCTGAGCTCGACCACGGCATCGGTCGCGCCTTTCTCTTTGGCAAAGCGCAGCATGTCGGTTGCGATTTGCTTCAGCTGGTCCTGGGAATGGGTGAACACCGGCTTGTCCATGGGGGTCTTTGGCAGGTAAGGAATCAAAGCGGTTATCATAGCAGCCGTTCAAGAAAGCCATATTCACCATGCCGAATGCCAACCGCGGCGCCGTCGGATTCCAGTCCAGCGAATTCGAACAGCAGTACGACCGCCCCTCCAAATCCCAGCTCAAGCGCGAGATGACCGCGCTGCAGAAGCTGGGCTCCGTGCTGGTTGACGCGCCGCGCGACCGCGTCAAGCGCGTGCCGATGCCGGAAGACGTGCTGGAGGCCATTCTGGCTTGCCAGAAAATCACCAGTCACGAGGGCCGGCGCCGGCAGCTGCAGTACGTTGGCAAGAAGATGCGCACGCTGACCGACGAAGAAGTCGCCGTGATCCAGGCTACCGTCGATGGCTGGCGCGGTGCGTCGCGCGCCGAAGCCGCCGCGCTGCATGCGATCGAGCGCCAGCGCGACAAGCTGCTGGCCGATGACGGCGCGCTGACCGAGCTTTGCGCGCAGCATCCCGAGCTGGACGTGCAACAGATGCGCACACTGATCCGCAACGCGCGCAAGGAACAGGCAGAGAACAAGGCACCGAAGGCTTACCGTGAGATCTTCCAGATCCTGAAGTCGCTGCACGCAGCACCCGACAACGCACAACAAGAAGCGCCAGATGACGATGAAGAAGACGAGGACGCATCCTGACGAATTGATCATCGGTCTCGTGTCCATCTCGGACCGTGCGTCGACCGGTGTCTATGAAGACCAGGGGGTGCCCGCACTGCGCGACTGGTTCACGTCGGCACTGGCCAGCCCGTGGCAGATGGAGACACGGCTGATCCCGGATGAGCAGGCCGTGATCGAAAAGACCCTGATCGAACTGGTCGACGACGTCGGCTGCGACCTGGTGCTGACCACCGGCGGCACCGGCCCGGCGCGCCGTGATGTGACACCCGAGGCCACGCTGGCGATCGGCACGAAGGAAATGCCCGGCTTTGGCGAGCAGATGCGCCAGATCAGCCTGAAGTTCGTGCCGACCGCGATCCTGTCGCGACAAGTCGCGGTGATCCGCGAGACGGTGGACCATGCAGCGCTGGTGATGAACCTGCCCGGCCAACCGAAGTCGATCCGCGAAACACTGGAAGGCCTGAAGGATGACGCTGGCAAGCCCATCGTCGCCGGCATCTTTGCCGCCGTGCCCTATTGCATACAGCTGATCGGCGGTCCGTACATTGACACGCATGAAGCGGTGTGCAAGGCCTTCCGGCCCAAGACAGCCATCCGCGAAAAATAAGCAGCGCTGCGCAGACGGGCGCCGCGCCCGCTGCGCGCAACCATCCTCGCCCAACCAACCAAGCCCCTGTCCATGACCGATCTGCCCCTGCTCGAGACTGTCGAGATCGCCACCAACGACAACCCGACCGCTGCCATCATCTGGATGCATGGCCTCGGCGCCGACGGGAATGACTTCGTGCCCATCGTGCGCGAGCTGGACCTGTCCGGCCTGCCAGCGATCCGCTTTGTGTTCCCGCATGCGGAGACGATGCCGGTCACGATCAACAATGGTTATGTGATGCGCGCGTGGTACGACATCCTCGGCATGGACCTGGTGCGGCGCGAAGATGAAGCAGGCCTGCGCGCATCGCAGGCACGCATCGAGCAACTAATTGCACGCGAAGTCGCACGCGGCATTGCGCCGGAGCGCATCGTGCTGGCCGGTTTCTCGCAAGGCTGCGCAATGACCTTGCAGACCGGACTGCGCCATCCGCAAAAGCTGGCCGGCCTGCTGTGCCTGTCCGGCTACCTGCCGCTGGCCGACAAGATCGCTGCCGAGCGCAGCGCCGCAAACCAGTCGACGCCGATCTTCATGGCCCATGGCCGTGGCGACAATGTGGTGGTAATCAACCGCGCTGAAACGTCGCGCGATCTGCTCACGTCGCTCGGCTATCAGATCGCATGGCACGAGTACATGATGCCGCACTCGGTCTGCGAAGAAGAGATCGACGACATCGGCGACTGGCTGCGCAGCGTGCTGGGGGCCGCATGAAGCGCGCGCTGGCTGCGCTGGCATGGATTGCTTGCGCCGGGACTGCACAAGCGGCTGGCGACCTCAGCTGCACCATCAATGGCGCATCCGAAGTGACGCCCGACGGCAAGCTCGACGCACTGGCTGGCGGCAAGAACTATTACGAGACGGTGGCCGGCGCCGAATTCATCGTCCAGCGCGACAAGGGCGTGATGATGGGCCGCTTCGTCAGCAATGCCGGCTGGAAGGTGCAGGTGATCGATGCGGGCTCGGCGACGAGCTCGTACAAGGTACTGTCCACCCGTCCGGGCGGTCGCTACCAGAGCCAGTATTTCGAAGTACGCGTGCAGGACAAGGGCGACAAGAAACCCTTCGTGCTGGTCGCCGCCGAGGTGCTGCACGGTACCTGCACCCAGTAAGCAAAAAATTTGCTGTCCTGCTCATGCTGGTCGGTCAAACTCAATGCCGGCAGTAGCTCGGTCGCCGATGGGTCCCAGCTTGCGCTGGGACGACGGTGTTAGCAGAGACGTCCCCAAATCGTCATCCCAGCGAAAGCTGGGATCCAGTGACTTTCGCTACGCCCCAACATCCTCTAAGCTTTACTGAGCGACATCAGGCTGCCCGGCGAGCTCACTCCGCTTCAGTTATACTTCATACCTCAATGACCGCGCGCGTGTCGCGGGTCCCTGCCTGTCGCAACAATCCCGAAACCGCTGAACATAAGGAAACCAGCCATGTCCTGGATGGACTCGCTCGACCACGTCATCACGAATCAACTTGAATCGCTTGCACCGGAAACGGACCAAACCGCGCGCTTCCCGCGCCCGGTGATCGATGCTCTCGCCAAGGCCGGCCTGCTGGGCCTGGTCAGCAGCAAGGATGTCGGCGGCATGGGCCTGGGGCTGGCCGAAGCCAGCCAGGTGGTCGCCAAACTGGCGCAGACCTGCCCGTCGACCGCGATGATCGTCTGCATGCATTACTGCGCGGTGGCCGTGCTGGAACAACTCGGACCGGAGAGCGTGCGCCGTGACATCGCCGCCGGCAAGCACCTGACGACGCTGGCGTTTTCCGAGGCCGAATCGCGCAGCCATTTCTGGGCACCGGCCAGCACCGCCACCAAGTCGGGCAATGATGTGCTGCTGGATGCGCGCAAGAGCTGGATCACGTCAGCCTTCGAAGCCGACTCCTATGTGTGGTCGTCCAAGCCGCTGGCCGCCGAAGGCGCCAGCAGCATCTGGCTGGTCGATGCGAAGGCCGAAGGCCTGACGCTGGCCGCACCGTTCAATGGCCTCGGCATGCGCGGCAATGCATCGTCGCCCGTCACCGCAAGCAAAGTGAAGGCCACGATGGCGCTTGGCGAAGACGGCAAGGGCTTCGACGTCATGATGGGCACCGTGCTGCCCTGGTTCAGCGTCCTGAATGCGTCCTGCTCGGTCGGCACGATGGAGGGCAGCCTCGCGCGCGCGATCGCGCATGTCGGTTCCACCCGCCACCAGCATCTCGATACCTCGCTGGCCGACCTGCCGACCATCCGTGCGTACCTCGCGAAGGCGCGCATCAAGGCCGATATGGCCAACGCACTGCTGCAGGACACGCTGGCCGCCATCGGTGGCGGCCGTGCCGATACCATGCTGCGCGTGCTGGAAGTGAAGGCTGCCTGTGCCGAGACTGCGCTGGAAGTGACGGACACCGCAATGCGCGTCTGCGGCGGCGCGGCCTTCCGCAAGGAAGTCGGCGTCGAGCGACTGTTCCGCGACGCGCGCGCGTCGCATGTGATGGCGCCGACCACCGACGTGCTGTACGACTTCATCGGCAAGGCCGTCACTGGCCTGCCGCTGTTCTGATCGGGGAATCACGATGAGCCAACAAGTACTGGTGATGGGCGCGGTCGCCTACGCGCCGAAGGTCGTCACGATCTGGGAGGGCTTCAAGGCCTGGTTCCGCGAGCATGGCCTCGAGTTCGACTTCGTGCTGTACTCGAATTACGAGCGCCAGGTCGAAGACCAATTCAACGGCACGCTGGATCTTGCGTGGAATTCACCACTGGCCTGGGTGCGCGCCGAGCGCATCGCCAAGGCCAAAGGCGTACAGGTATCGGCGGTCGCAATGCGCGACACCGACTGCGACCTGACGTCGGTGCTGGTCGTTCGGAATGACAGCGGCATCGCTGCCGTCGACGGCCTCAAAGGCAAGACCATTGGCTTTGGCGCGATCGACTCGCCGCAGGCGACGCTGATCCCGCTCGACCACCTGCGCCAGCAAGGCCTGGTCGCAGGCCGTGATTACACCGCGCAGCGCTTCGATGTCCTGGGCGGCAAACACGGCGACCATGTGGGCGGCGAGCTCGACGCGGCGAAGGCACTGGTGGCCGGCAAGATCGCTGCGGCCTGGATGATCGACGGTAACCACCTCGCGTTCTCGTCGGACGGCACGCTGCCGTCGGGCCAGACCAAAGTGATCGCGCGTACCGCGCCTTTCGATCATTGCAATTTCACGGTCAGCCCGAATGCACCGCAAGCCCTGATCGCACGCTTCACCGAACTGCTGCTCGGCATGCGCTGGGACGACCCGGCGGTGCGCCCGCTGCTGGAGCTCGAAGGCCTGCGCCAGTGGAAAGTCGGCCGCACTTCCGGTTATGCGGCGCTCGAACGTGCCGTTGACGATGAAGGTTTCTACGATGCTGCAGGAAGTATCACCGCACAACACTATCAATATTGAGTCGCTCGGACTCGACCAGGGCGCGCACCTGCTGATCAGGCGCGCGCTGGATGCGCTCGACGTCGGCGACACGCTGCGCGTGACCGGCAGCGCGCCCGACTGGGACATGCACCTGCTGGCCTGGTGCCGCAGCAATGGCCATGCAGTGACCTTTGACGGCGAGCATGCGGACATCGTCCGCGGCCCTTACCAGCTCGGTCGCTGGCACGGCGCCGAACGCAACGGTTCTGCCAACCGCGCAGCACCGGAAGCCGTCGTGGACCAGGCGCAGCCCGCCTGGGGCGTGGCCGCGCGCGGCGCGACCGTCGAGGCCGGCAGCCCCGGCTTCGATTTCCGTTTCAGCGAAAAATCCGCCATCTGGGCCGAGTCCGCGGCCGATCTGTACCAGCAGGCGCTGGCCGGCCAGTGGGATCCGGCCACCGCGATCGACTGGCAGGCGCTGCCCGAGCTGCCGGACGAGATCGAAGATGCGGTCGTGCAGGTAATGACCTACCTGATCGAGAACGAAAATGCGGCGCTGCTGGTGCCGGCACGTCATCTCGGCCATGTGCATCCGCACTTCCGCGAAGTGATGCAACTGCTGGCGATACAGTGCGCGGACGAGGCACGGCATGTGGAAGTGTTCACGCGCCGCGTAACGCTCAAGCGCAGCAACCCGGCGTTGTCGGGCGCCGGCGGACAGGCGTCACTGAAGACGCTGTTCGAGGCCGGCGATTTTTCCAGCAGCGCCTTTCTGCTGTCGGTGCTGGGCGAAGGCAGCTTCGTGAACCTGCTGAATTTCCTGCATCAGTACGCGCCTGACCCGGTGACCTCGCAAATTGCGCGCCTGGTCGCACGCGATGAGGCGCGCCATGTCGCCTTCGGCATGGCACATCTCGAATATCGACTGTCGCAAGACCCGGGCTATATCGCGTCGCTGCGCGCAGCGGTCGAGCAGCGCTATGACGTGCTCGCGTCCAGTGCCGGACTGAACGAGGAAGTGTTCGATGCGCTGATCCTGCTGGCCGCCGGTGATACGACACCGGAAGCGATTGCGAAAGGCTTCGCGCGCGTGCAGCAGCTGAAGCAGGACATGGGCACCGGCCGCAAGGCTCGTTTGACCCGGCTGGGCTTTGCGCCGGACGAGGCGGAGCGGCTGTCGGGGCTGCATACGCGGAATTTCATGTAAACGACAAACGTCGTCAGCGATGCTGCTCCATCCTTGACGTCTTCAGCGTGTCCGGCATCCGCAAATACACCAGCAGCGACACGGCGATACAGCCCGTCGCATACCAGTAGAACCCACTCTCCATCCCCGCCTGCTTGAAGGCCAGCGCGACTGCATCGACGGTGCCACCGAAGATCGACACCGTCAGCGCATACGGCACGCCGACGCCGAGCGCGCGCACCGAGGTCGGGAACAGCTCGGCCTTGATGATGCCGGTGATCGACGTATAGCCGGAGACGATCACCCACGCGCCGCAGATCAGCAGCCAGGCCAGCCACGGGCTCTTTACCTGCGACAGCGTGGTCAGCAAGGGCACCGTGCACAGCACGCCCATCACACCGAACCACAGCAGCAGGGGCTTGCGGCCGACGCGGTCCGACAGCGCGCCATACGCGGGCTGCAGCAGCAATGCGACCACGAGGTAGCCCAGCACCACCATCGTCACCTGCGCATCGTCGAGACCGACCGACAGCTTCAGGAATTTCTGCATGTAGGTGGTGTAGGTATAGAAGGCACTGGTACCGCCGATCGTGATGCCCACCACCAGCAGCAATTCGCGCCAGTGCGCGAGCAAGGCCTTCATCGTGCTGCCGCCGGCCGAGCGGCCGCCTTGATCCGAACCGCCGTTCGCCTGCGCCGCCTGGTAATGATCGGTCTCGTGCATGTCGCGCCGCATGAACAGCGCATACACCGACAGCAGCGCGCCGATCACGAACGGTATGCGCCAGCCCCAGGCCTTCAATTCCTCCGGCGTCAGGAATACCTTCTGCAGCACCAGCAACAGCACGATCGCCATCAACTGGCCGCCGATCAGGGTCGTGTACCAGACACCGGAATAAAAACCCCGTTGCTTCGGCCCGGCCATTTCGGCCAGATAGGTCGCGCTCGCGCCGTACTCCCCCCCTTGCGACAGCCCCTGTAGCAAGCGCGCGACGACCAGGATCACCGCTGCCGCGGCGCCGATGTCTGCATGCGTGGGACTGACGGCGATCAGCAGCGAGCCGAAGCACATCAGCAGCACCGACACCATCAGCGAACGACGGCGGCCGTAGCGGTCCGCGATCCAGCCGAACAGTACACCCCCGAGCGGGCGCATGATGAAGGCGGCGGCGAATACCGCCGCCGCCGACAGCTGCTGTGCGACCGGGTCGGCCGACGGAAAGAAGGCCGGTGCGAAATACAGCGCGAAGGCGGTGTACGCATAGACGTCATACCATTCGATCAGATTGCCGATCGAGCCGACCAGGATGGCCTTGATACGATGGCGGGGCGTGGCGCCATGGGCCGCACCAGCGCTGCCGGCGATGGCAGCGGCGGCCGGGCCTTCAGCGATCGCGGGCAAAGGTCGGTCGGATGTCGCCTCGGGCGTCATGGTCGGTCTCCAATGAGAGGGGCAGGATGGGGTTCCCGTGCTCGCTGCCGATGGCCGGCAAGGCCATCGATGAACCAACGGCACGATGTTGATTTCGTGGCATGATAAGCCTTAACGCGATCAGGAGACGCATCGCCCGCCCGGGCCGATGCCAATACAACAAAGATGACAGCGACATCCGCGGTAACCAAGCCACATCCTCATTTCAGCGTGCTGTTCCTCTGCATGGGCAATATCTGCCGCAGCCCGACCGCGCATGGCGTATTCCGTGACCGTGTGCGACGCGCCGGGCTGGAACACCGGGTTCAGGTGGAGTCGGCCGGCACGCACAACTACCATCCGGGCGAGGCGCCGGACCGCCGCAGCCAGCGCGCGGCTGCGATGCGCGGCTACGACTTGTCCGACCTGCGCGCGCGCCAGATCCGTGATGACGACTTTGAACGGCACCAGCTGCTGCTGGCGATGGACTGGGACAACCTGGCGCTGGCCGAGCAGCTCTGCCCGCCCGCACAGCGCCGCAAGCTGCGCCGGCTGACCGAATTCTGTCGTCGGCATGAGGCGGCCGTGGTGCCTGATCCTTATTACGGCGGCGATGCCGGCTTCATGCAGGTGCTTGATCTGATCGAGGATGCGTGCGACGGCCTGCTCGCGCATGTGCAGCAACAGCTGCAGCGCGCGACCGGCGACGCAGCGACGAACGGGGCGCTGCAATGAACAAGACCAGGCTGACGCTGCTGATCTTGCTGGGCGTAGTCGCCGTCGTCGCGATCGCGTATCTGATGGGCGTACTGACGCTGAACTTCGGGAAAGGTCAAGGTAAAACCTACCAGACCCGCGGCAAGCTGTATGCGGTGTGCAATGTCGTCGTGCAGCGGCCCGTGGACGGACTCGCGCAACCGTTCGAGACCAGCAAGCTCACGCTGCCGGTCGTGATCGACTTCGACGAAATGACGGGCGCATTTGCCGGTGAATACGCGATCTCGCTGAACCGCAAGGGCACGCTGCATGTCGATGGCGACAGTCTGCGGATCGTGCGGCAAGCGATGTTCAAGCGCTACGGCATCACGATCCAGGGCGAGCATGCGGAACTGAACCGCAAGACCGGCGAGTTCCGTCAGTGGCTGGATCTCGGCAACGAGAAGAACCTGTACCTGATGACGGGCAAATGCCAGCGCAAGGACGGCGCGCCCTTCTGATCACCGCGCTTCCATTCGCTTGCGCAGCGACTGCAGCACCCCATACGTGCGCGGCCAGTCTTCGCGCACTGTATTGCGCAAGCGGCTCAGCCAGCGGCTGTCGTCGCGATGCAGCATCACTTCCACCTTGTTGAAGCGCATGCTGCGGCGCGATGCGTGCGGCCGCACATTCCATTGGTAAGGATGCGAGACCGGCACATAGTGCGCCGTGAACGAGCGCCGCGAGCAGCGCGGGTCGGCGGTGGGCAGGCTGCCATGGATGATCTGCGAGGTCCACAGCAGCACATCGCCCTGGCGCAATACCGGCGCCAGGCAATCCAGCGGTCCGTTGCGGACGAAATCGGCCATGCGCTGCTTGTACTCCGGCGCGTTCGGATCGCCCTCCTCGCCGGGCACGCGCATGCGGTGGCTGCGCGGCAGCACGAAGAAGCGCCCGGCCTGCGGGTCGATATCCTCGGCGGCGACCCACACGCCGATCATGCTGCCCGCGTGGCCAGAGTCGATGTAATGCCCGTCGCGATGCGCCCAGGTCGTCTGGTTGCCGTCGAAGTACATCGTATGCACGATGCGCGCCGGTTCGCCGCACAGCACGCGCACCGCGCGCTGTATCGTCGGATGCGTGAGCACATTCAGCCCGGCGCGCCGGAATGCCGCGTACTTGCGCTCGGGAAGGTCCTGCAGGTTCATGATCGGGTACTGCATGAAGCCCGCCGCCGTATACACATGGCGCTCGAACTTGCCTGATGCATGGCGCTCGAAAAAGCCGAGATGGTCAGGCAGCACCTCGCGCCGGAAAGCATCGATGCCCGCCTGGCACAGCCGCGGCGTGACTGCATTGCGCAGCACGATGCAGCCTTCTTCATCGAACCACGCGCGAAAGCGCTCGGGGGTCTCCAGCGTGGGGTAAGGATCGGCGACATAGCCGCGCGGCGTGTCGAGCACCGTGCTGCGCGGAAGCACCACCGGTTCCGGTGCCGGTATCGATATCGTGTCCGGCCAGGTATCCGCCGTGACAGGAGAACGCGCAGGCTCATCGGCCTGCGCCAGTGCATCGTGAGTGGCCATCGTTCGTCGCGTGCCGCAGAAAGTGAAGGAAGGCTGCGAGTCTAGCCAGTGCGGCGCGGCCGCCTTTGTGGGTACACAAGAACCGCTGCGACACAGGGCGCGCCGCGTCATGCGCGGTCATGATCGAGGTTGCGACTACAATCGCTGCGTGATCCTCTCTTCTCTCACTGATGCAATGAACGGTACGCGCCCGCAGGACAGGCCACTGGTGGTTGCGCTGTCCGGTACGCTGGCGCTGGCGATCGCGATGGGCATCGGCCGCTTCGCTTTCACGCCGTTGATGCCGATGATGCTGCACGACGGCCTGCTCGACATTACGGCTGCCAGCTGGCTGGCCAGCGTAAATTACGTCGGTTATCTGGTCGGCGCACTGCTGTGCACCGTGCAGCCGGCCCTGTGGCGTCGGCTCGCGCTGGTTCCGCTGCGGGCCTCGCTGATGCTGAAGCTGGCCCTGCTGGCCACCTGCGTGCTGACCCTCGCGATGGCCATGCCGGAACCGCGCGCATGGCCCTGGCTGCGCTTCATGGCCGGCATCGCGTCTTCATTTGCTTTCGTGTTTACCTCGGCCTGGTGCCTCGCGCACTTGTCGCGTCTGAACGCGCCGCAAGCCGGCGGCATCGTGTATGCGGGCCCGGGTGTGGGCATCGCCGTCAGCGGCTTGCTGGCAACGGCAATGGTGCAACTGAACTGGGCATCGTCATCCGGCTGGCAGGCCTTTGGCGCACTGGCCGTGCTGCTGACGCTGCTGGTGTGGCGCGTGTTCACGCATGACGAGGTGCCGCTAGCATCGGCTTCGGCCCCGGCAGCGAACGCAAGCCATGCCGTCATCGACAACGCAGAGAGCAGTCATGGCACGGCGGAAAAGGCAGCGCTGACGCTCGCGTACGGACTGGCCGGCTTTGGCTACATCATCACCGCCACCTTCCTGCCCGTGATCGCGCGTGCCGCGCTGCCGGACTCGGTATGGCTGGACTTGTTCTGGCCTATCCTCGGCATCGGTGTCGCGGTGGGCGCGGTGCTGGCCTCGCGCATTCCCGCGCATGTAGACCAGCGCCTGTTGCTGGTGGGCTGCTACCTGATGCAGGCCGCCGGCGTGATGATGGGGGAATGGCTGCCGACGCTGGCCGGCTTCGCGCTGGGCAGCGTGCTGGTCGGTCTGCCGTTCACGGCGATCACCTTCTTTGCGATGCAGGTTGGGCGCCGGCTGCACCCGCAGTCGGCGTCGACCATCATCGGCTTGCTGTCGGCGTCGTTTGCGCTGGGCCAGATCATCGGGCCGCCGGTGGCGGCGTTCCTGCTGGCGCGCGCGCCCGATCACGCAACGGGTTTCAGCTGGTCATTGCAAGTCGCCGCGCTGACCCTGGTGGCCGGCGCCGCGATCTATGCGTGGATGGTGAAGCGTTTCAGGCGGGATTGACACCGCACGTGCGGTGCGCCGGGACCGTGCTTATTTGGCCAGCGGCGGTTCGTTGTACAGCACCGTGATGCTGATGCGGCGATTGCGCGGGTCGCCCTTGTCGTTCGGATTAAACGGCGCGGTGTCGGCCACACCCTCGATGCGTGCGACGCGAGCGCTGCCCACACCGCCCTGCTCGAGCATGCGGCGCGTGGCCTCGGCCCGCTCTATCGACAGTGACCAGTTGGTGCGCTCGCTGCCTTCCGGGAAGGGCACGCTGTCGGTGTGGCCCTTGATGGCCATCTTGTTCGGCATGCCGGCCAGCGCTTTCGTCACTTCATTGATCAGTTGCTTCGCACGGGGCTGCATCGCCGCATTGCCGCTGCCGAACATCGAGAAGTTGGCCTTGTCGATGATGTCGATGCGCAGGCCGTCTTTTTCGCGGGTGAAGCTGACCTGACCTTTCAGGTCCGACAGCTGCGGGTTCTCCGATAGCTGCTCCTGAATTTCCTTCTCGAGCTTGTCGAGTTTTTCCTTTTCCGCTTGCGCGGCGATCTGTTGCTTCTCTTCTTCGGTCAGGTTCTTCGCGTATTTGGGATTGGGCTTGTCGTTCTGCGAGGTGCCGCGCTCATCTCCCTTGCCCGCTTCCGCACGCGGCGTCACGCGCTCCAGCAGTGCTGATTGCTGCGGGTCGGATGGCAAGGTCTCGGGGTCGATGATAGAGCGGCCGCCGAACATGCCATTCGAGCCGGCGGTCTCGCCCATGCCCGATACCTTCAGTTCAGTCGGCTGGAAATATTCGGCGACGCCGGCGCGCTGGTCTTCCGGTGTCGCGCCGAGCAGCCACATCAGCAGGAAGAACGCCATCATCGCCGTCATCATGTCGGCCAGCGCGATCTTCCATGCGCCGCCGTGCGCGCCGGCGTGGCCTTCCTCGACCACTTTTTTCCAGATGACCGGAGGCTCGGGCGGCTTCTCGTCGCCGGCAGGCGCATCGGCAGACGCACCCTCGGCAGCAGCGGCAGCTGCGGCCGCGTCCGCTTGCGCAGCGGCGTCCTGTTCGTCGGGTTTCTTCTCTTCGTCGGCCATGGTCTGGAATGCGCTCAGGGTCAGCGTCGTGCGGACGCCAACCAGCACCGCACAATGCGGCACTCCCGAGCAGAATCGGCACGAAGCCGAATCGCTAAAGTGTTAATTGCTGGAAATATAAAGCATCTGCTCCGGGGCGACCAGCCGGGCTTGCCGAATTACTATCAACTACCGTCGCCTGGCTTCAGCTCAAAATTGGCAAGGGTCTCGAGCGCCTTCACCATCGCCGAGTGGTCCCAGCCCTTGCCGCCGTGTGCGACGCAGCTGCTGAACAGCTGTTGCGCGCTGGCCGTGTTGGGCAGCGACATGCCCAGCGTGCGCGCGGCATTCAGCGCCAGGTTCAGGTCTTTCTGGTGCAGCTCGATGCGGAAGCCCGGATCGAACGTGCGCTTGATCATCCGCTCGCCATGCACCTCGAGGATGCGCGACGATGCGAAGCCGCCCATCAGCGCCTGCCTGACTTTCGCCGGATCGGCACCGGCACGCGCGGCGAACAGCAGCGCCTCGGCCACGGCCTCGATGTTGAGCGCGACGATGATCTGGTTGGCGACCTTCGCGGTCTGCCCGTCACCATTGGCACCAACCAGCGTGATGTTCTTGCCCATCAGCTCGAACAAGGGCTTGACGCGCGCGAAGCCCGTCTCGGTCGCGCCGACCATGATGGTCAGCGCGGCATTCTTCGCGCCTACCTCGCCACCGGACACCGGCGCATCCACATAGTCGCAGCCGAGCGCATTGATCTTCTGCGCAAATTCGCGCGTCGCGATCGGCGAGATCGAGCTCATGTCGACCACCACCTTGCCCGCCGTGAGGCCGGTTGCGACGCCGTGCTCGCCGAACAGCACTTTTTCCACGTCCGGCGTGTCCGGCAGCATCAGGAAAATGATGTCGGCCTTCCGTGCGACCTCGGTCGCATTGGCACACACCTGCGCGCCGTCTTGCAGCAGATAGTCCGGGGTCTTGCTGCGGGTGTGCGTGTGCAGCGTGTGGCCGGCCTTCAGCAGATGGTGCGCCATCGGGCCGCCCATGATGCCGAGGCCGATGAAGCCGAGTTGCAGTGGTGTCGTCATGGTGTTTGTCTTTCTTGTTGTCGGGACAAGCACCAAATTATGTCATGTGCGGCTCAGCGGGCGGCGCCCTGCCCTCCCGCCGGCAACTGATGATAGTAGGCCGCGAGATTCTCAATGTCTCGGTCGCTGAGTCCCTTGGCCATCACGCCCATCTGCTCATGCTTGCGCGCGCCACTGCGGTAATCCTTCAGGGTCTTGACCAGATAACCCTCGACCTGCCCGGCCAGGTTGGGCGCCTCGGGCAGCACCGCAATGCCATCCGGGCCGTGGCAGGCGGCGCATTGCGCGGCGCGCGCCTTGCCGGCATTGGCGTCGGCCGCCTGCACCGGCAACGCAGCGATACTCATGCCCATCATGATCCCGGCCAGCAGGCACGCTGCGCGCAGGAATCCGGCCATGCCCGTCATTTACCGGCCTCGCCGACATACGAGATGCGATAGATCGCGCCCGCATAGTCATCCGACACCAGTATCGAACCATCGGCGAGGTTCGCGACATCGACCGGGCGGCCAAGGAATTCATTCGACGGTGTCAGCCATCCCTCGGCAAACACCTCGGTCTTGCCGGCCGAGCCATCGGGCCGCACCGGCGTGAACATCACGCGCGCGCCAACCGGCGTGGTGCGGTTCCACGAGCCATGCTGCGCCGAGAAGATGCCGCCCCGGTACTTGTCCGGGAACATGCTGCCGCGATAAAAACTCATGCCGAGGTCGGCTGCATGCGGTGTGGTCTCGGATTCCGGATAGACGACATTCGGCGGCGGATTGTCGCCCTTGTATTCATTGGTGCGCACCTTGCCGCCGCCATACCAGGGAAAGCCGAAGTCCTGGCCCGGTCTGGACAGTCGGTTGATCTCGCCGGGTGGCTGATCGTCACCCATGCCATCGACCTGATTGTCGGTGAACCACAGGGTCTTGTCCTTCGGATTGAAATCCATACCGACCGAGTTGCGTACGCCGCGCGCGATTGCTTCGCGTGCCTTGCCATCGCGCTCCATGCGGATGATGCCCATGATGCCGGTGCGATAGTAGAGGTCGAGCTTTTCTTTCGGCGGCACGTTGAAGGGCTGGCCTAGCGTGACATACAGCTTGTTGTCGGGACCGATGCGGCAGGCGCGCGCGCCATGGTTGAAGCTTTCTTCTTCGACCGGTATCAACTGTCCTTGCGGCACCACCTGACCGATCGCGACATCACCGCCTTCGTAAAAGAATTCGGCCGCCGGGAAGGTCAGCACGCGGTTGTGCTCGACGATGAACAGGAAACCATCCGGCGAGAAGCAGACCCCATTCGGCACCCGGAAGTCGATGCCGGGGGCGAATACCTTCACCTCATCGGCGACACGCGTATGGGTTCGGTCAGTCACGGCCCACACGCGGTTCTTGCGGCTGCCGACGAACACGATGCCGGTCGACGGCCCGACCGCCATGTGCCGCGCATCGGGCACGAGCGCATACAGGTCGATACGAAAGCCCGGTGGCAGCTTGATCTTCTGCAGGTTGCGGCGTATCGCGTCGGCGCGCGGCCCGGTCTGCGGCACGGTCTCCAGCGTCATCGGTCCGCCCGTGGAACGGAAGGCCTCGAGCTTTTGCAAGGTATCGCCGCGTGCCGGCGTGCCGCCCTGCGCAAAGCAGAGCGTCGTGGCCGCAGCCAGCATGGATGCCAGCAACAGCGTGCTGCCGGCCCGCCTGTGGGTCAGCCTGTCTATGCGCGCAAAGCCCATCGTGATCTCCTGAAAGTTGAGCAGGGCAAGGTGCCGAAAGCTGCCGGTGCAAGCACCTGCGGCGTCTTTCCGACGCGTTCCGACGTATAGACAGGAAATTCGGCACAGCTTTCACACAAGTGCATCGGTAATCGACTTCGTTTGACACGCTTCAAGCGCTGGCTGCTTGCCGCAGGCGCCGGTGTCATGCGCGCAAGCCTGCTTTGCTCGCGCTTGAGCGCACTCAATCGCTGAAGCACGGCGGCGCCTAACGTAGCGAGGAGATCACCAACCTCCGGGATACATCATGCGCAAGACATTGTTAACGCTCGCCATTGCATCGGCTTCCGTGCTGGCGATGGCCGCCTGCAGCAGCTCGGGATGGGGGCTGCGCGGCAATCAGCAATCGGGCAGCCAGCAATCAGGCGGCACGCACACGCTGACCGGCGGTGCCGAAGCGGGTCCGACGGCAGAGACCACGCCAAGGCCCGCCGGCCCTTCCTCGACCGGGCAGGGATCCGGCACATCGTCGGGCGCGACGGGCACGCAGGGAGGCGCTTCGACAGGGGGCACGTCGGGGGGCACGTCGGGCGGCACCTCGGGTGGTACCTCTGGTGGCACCGGCACGACCGAAAGTGGCGATGGCGGCGGCAGCATGGGCACGCAGCCTGCGCAGCCGGTACAGCCGACGGAAAACATGGGCAGCAGTGCGGGTCCGACCGGCACCCAGTCGGGCGGCAAGAACCCGCAGCAACCGGGCCAGTAAGCGCCCGCGCGACGGGCTGCGGCGGTGGCCTCAGGCAGCGATGGTGCTGCCGCTGAAGGCCATCGCCTCGAAGCCGGCCGCCGACAGCGGCGGCGCATGCAGGTAGCCCTGCACGAATTCGCAGCCGAGGTCGGCCAGCAGTGATTGCTGCTGCCGGGTCTCGACCCCTTCGGCCACCACCTGCAGGCGCAACTGCCGCGCGAGGGCGAGGATCATGTCGACCAGTGCGCGACTGGGCACATCATCCTCGATGCCGCTGACGAAAGAGCGATCGACTTTCAGCATGTCAAAGGGCATGCTGAACAGTGTCATCAGGTTCGAGTAGCCGGTACCGAAATCATCCAGCACCAGGCGCACGCCCTGCTGCTTGAGGCCGGACAGCAGCTGCGACGCGCGCTCATGCTGCTGCATCAGTGAATGCTCGGTCAGCTCGAGCTCGAGCAACTGCGGCGGCAGCTGGTGGCGCTGCAGGATGGCTTCGACACGCTGCGCAAAATCAGTCAGCTGCAGCTGCCGCGCGGAGATGTTGACCGACACGGAAGGGCTCCAGCCAAACCGGCGCAGCCAGTCCTTCATCTGCGCGCAGACTTCATTGAGCACCCACTCGCCGATCGCCACGATCAGTCCCAGCTCTTCGGCCAGCGGAATGAACTCCAGCGGCGGCACGATGCCGCGCACCGGATGCTTCCAGCGTATCAGCGCCTCGGCGCCGCAGATGCGGTTGCCTGCGAGCTCCACCTGCGGCTGATAATGGATGATGAACTGGCCCTCGTCGATCGCGGTGCGCAGCTCCGACTCCAGCGTGAAGCGCTTTGCCAGACGCGCCCAGCTTTCTTCGGAAAAGAAATGCACCTGATTGCGGCCATCGCCTTTGGAATCGAACATCGCGGCATCGGCATGCTTGATCAGTTCGTCGGCGCTGGCACCATCCTCCGGGTACATAGCCACACCGATGCTGCCGCTGCAGTGCAGGGAGTGGCTGTCGATCACGTACGGCTGGTCGAGGCTGTGCAACAACTTGGCAGCCACCAGTGCCGCGTTCTGCGCGCTGCCGATATCTTCCAGCAGCACCAGGAATTCATCACCACCTTCGCGCGCCACCGTGTCGGACTTGCGCAGCTGGCCGGCAATGCGTGATGCCACCGACTGCAGCACCGCATCGCCGATCTGATGACCCTGCGTGTCATTGATCGCCTTGAAGCGATCGAGGTCAATGAAGAGCACGGCCAGCGCGCCGCGATGTCGTTCCGCACGCGCGATCGCTTGCGATAGCCGGTCGCGCAGCATCAGCCGGTTCGGCAGCCCGGTCAGCGCATCATGGAATGCACGGTGCTCGAGCTCCTTGTTCGCTTGCTCGAGCTCCTGCCGACGCTGCCGCAGCGCGCGCGCGAGCTCATGCGCATCATCCATGGCGCTGCGATTGGTCTGCAGCAGCATCAGCATCTCGGCCAGCGGATTGTGCGGCGGGATCTCGGAAAGCCTGATGCCCATCTCGCCCAATTGACCGAACGACGTGACCCAGGGCCAGCCGATGAACATCAGGCCGTTGTCGTTGATGGACATCCATTGTCCGCGCAACGGCGGCACCACGCCTGCCACTCTGCGATGCAGTATCAGCAGCTGCCCGCTGTCGGCAACCAGTTGCGCAAAGTCCCGCCCCAGTTCGCCATGGGTGGCCGAAAAACAGTCTTCCAGAAGAGGCTGCCCGTCCACCTCGGGGCAAATACGGCGCAGCAGCTCGCCGGCTGCGACGATGCGGCAGGACCGATCGACAACGAACGCGAACGGGAACGCCTCGGCCCAGCGCAGCATCGTTGATACCGGCGAACTGCACTGGCGAGCGACGGTCCGTATCAATTCATCGGGCATCGGCGAGCGGTCCCACGATACGGATGTCGAAACGGTCATGGTCATGCAATTCATCTTTTGTGTAGACGTGGTCGACCTGGATCGCAATACCAAAGCGCTCTGCCAGTCCTTCGACCAGCCCGTGCACCATCGGCCCCAGCGAGGGGCGGGTCGAGAAGTAATGCAGGCTGAAGCCTTCCTCGTCCAGCTCGGTCACGCGAAAAGTCGGCGGCTTGAGCGCCGGATACAGCAACGCGACCCGCGCATGCATCGCGTCAAGCGCCGCCAGCGCTTCCTGAAAGGTCGGGCCGAGGTCATTGAGCATCGCGCCATACCCTTCCACCAGCGTATAGCGTGTCCAGTAACGGCCGAATTCCCGCAGCAGCTCAGGCGCTGGCGTCGCCAGCACCTCGGAGGCGGCACCAACCAGACGGTAGGTGAGATCATCGGGATAGGCGTCCATGCGCATGAAGACCTCATCCTCGACCCGGGCCTTGCAACGGATGTCGTGCCAGGTGTCCTCACCCTTGCTGGTGCAGACCAGTTGCTGTAACGCGCGATTTACCAGACCGTACATGGAAAGCTCCTGTTCGTGATTTGCGGACACCAGATCCGTGAAGGTGCATGAGAAGACGAGCACTGGCGCACCGGCCCAGCGATACCGGCAAGCATAGGGAAAAGCGCGCAAAGTCAACGCGGGAACAGAGGGTCAAAGGCACGCCTGCTTCCGGTTCACTGGCGGAATTCGTCAGCACTCGCGGGCAGCGAGTGCCAACACCGGAGGGCGGCTATCCGGCGCCCGCAGCAAGCGTGACCGTTTGCGCAGCGAAGCCGGCAACAGATCAAAAAATTTGCCCGAATTCTCTTGATCGATGGAATTTTTACGGTGTACTTTTATTCCAGATACGCACAGACGTTCGAACGCTTGGTTTCCGTCATTTCGCTCAACGATGGGAGTGTCGACGATGCATTGGCAACCTTACATTCGCGCCAGCTGGGAAATCGTGATGGAGTGCGAGAACCGCAGCCAGCTGTTCCTCGATGAGGAACTCGAAGCCTATCTGGTCTACATGGTGGCGCGTAATTTCCGCAACCACCGGATGCCACCCGATGTTCTGTGCTTGGAATTCAGCCGCGCGCGGACGCAGGATGATTTCCGGCAGATCGGCGATAGTTGCCTGTTTGTCGATGCGTGGGATGTCAGCCGCGCGCGCCTGGTCAGTCCGGATTACTACGAAAAGCTGGGTCAGGCCGCCTATGGCTATGCGGCTGCCGTGACTCGGCCCATTGATGAGTTGTTCAACCGCATCGCGCGGGAATTCGGGCTGCTGTCGCGCGTGCTGCGCGGCGTGAAGCCGCAACTCGCCCGCGCCTGACGCGGACGCTGCCAGCGACGCATGCGACCCGGCGTAGTGCCGGCACCACAGCCTTGTTTCATCGATGTATCGAATTGTAATCAGGCATCGCGCTACAGCAAGGCTGCCGTTAATCTGCTGACCATGACGCTGCCCGGGGCACCACCCGCGCCGGCCCGGCGTCCAAGACAGCGGAGGACACATGAGTACCCGGTTCAGCAGGCTTTCCACCATCGCCGGTCTGAGCATCGCCAGCGCGCTGCCCATGGCCGCGCAGGCGCAACAGCAGGAAATGGCGCGCGTGATCTCGACCACACCGGTAATGCAGCAAGTCGCCGTGCCGCGGCAGGTCTGCACCAACAGCACCGTGGTCACGCAGGCACCGAAGTCAGGCGCCGGCGCCGTGATGGGCGCGATCGCCGGTGGCGCAGTCGGCAGCCAGATCGGTGGTGGCATGGGCAATGCCGCGGCGACGGCTGTCGGCATCCTCGGTGGCGCGATCCTTGGCGATCGTATCGAGGGCCAGCCGGCACCGGTGGCGCAACCCGTGACCAGCTGCACCGACCAGGCGGTGTACGAGAACCGCGTGGTCGCCTACAACGTCACGTACGAATACGCGGGCAAGCAGTACGCGGTGCAGATGCCGAATGACCCCGGCCAGTATGTGCCGATCACGATCACGCCGGCCGGGTCCACACCACCGCCGGCACCGGCACAGGTCGTGACCACGGTACCGTCTCCGCCCGTGGTCGTCGCAGCGCCGCCGGTGGTGGTCGCGCCGCCCGCCTATCCGTACTACGGGACGAACTACGGTCCGTATTACAGCCCGGGCTATTACGGGCCTTCGTATGGCACGGGCATCACCTTCCGCTGGAGCTCGGGTGGCTGGGGCCATCATCATCACCATCATCGTCACCGCTGGTGAGCACTGAACGCTCACAGGCAGCAGCGCCCGGAAATGCCCGGGCTTTTTTTCGTCTGCCCTCCGCAGGGCCTCATGCCCTGCCCTCCCCTGCCGCTTTGTCTTTGCCAAGCGCCGCATTCAGCTGCGGCCGCCGGCCCGGCAGCTCGTCTACAATGGCTCGCACACCCCGCCTGCCCTGGCTGTTTGCAGGGTCAGCTCGACGCGCGAGGGGAGATAACAAGAACAGGGAGACACTATGCAAAGACGCGGTTTCCTCGGTGCTGCCGCAGCAGCCACCGCCCTTGTAACGACAGCGACCCAAGCCGCCGCTGCCGAGAATCTGCCGACGCTGAACTGGCGCATGGCGTCGAGCTTCCCGAAATCGCTGGAATGGTTGTACGGCAGCGCCGAACTGATCGCGCGCCGGGTCGGCGAGATCACGCAGGGCAAGTTCACGATCCGCGTCTTCCCGGCCGGCGAAATCGTGCCGGCCTTGCAGGTGCTCGATGCGGTACAGGCCGGCACCATCGAGATGGGGCATACCGCGCTCTACTTCTATTTCGGCAAAGACCCGGCCTTCACCTTTGATACCTGCGTGCCCTTCGGCATGAATTCGCGCCAGCAATCGGCATGGTATGTGTCAGGCGGTGGCCGCGAACTGTTTCAGGACTTCCTGAAAGGCTATGGCATCACCTCCACGCCGTGCGGCAACACCGGCAGCCAGATGGGCGGCTGGTTCCGCAAGGAGGTGCGTGGACTGGAGGACCTGCAAGGCCTGAAATTCCGGGTCGGTGGTATCGGTGGGCGCATCCTGCAGCGACTAGGCGTGGTGCCGCAGCAGATACCGCCGGGCGACATTTATCCCGCGCTGGAAAAAGGCACGATAGATGCGGCCGAGTTCGTCGGCCCCTTTGATGATGAAAAGCTGGGCCTCGACCGTGTCGCCCCTTTCTACTACACGCCGGGCTGGTGGGAGACCGGCTCGCAGCTGGCAGCGATCACCGGCCTCAAGCAATGGGGCTCGCTGCCCTTGGCCTACCGCGCAGCGATCACGGCCGCGGCGTATGAGGCGCATGTCTGGATGCAGGCGCAGTACGACATGCACAACCCGATGGCGCTGGCACGGTTGGTGAAGCGCGGCGTGAAACTGCGCGCGTTCCCGAAGGAAGTGATGATGGCCAGCCTGAAGGCGGCACGCGAGATGCTGAACGACGAAGCGGCGAAGAGCCCGGCATTCCGCAAGATGTACGAGCATTACAACCGCTTCCAGAACCAGCAGAACCAGTGGTACTCGGTGAGCGAGGCGCGCATGCAGAATTTCCAGATCATGACGCTGCAGGCGCAGGGCTCGAAAGGCTGACCCAACGCAGCAGCGGCTGTGGTCATCCCACGCATGATCCGGCCCTCCTGCTGACCGGAAAAACTTATCAATTACGCAGCATCACCTCGCGTGGGCGCCGCAGGGCCCGGTTGTGCGTTTCGATACAGAAACGCCTACAATCATCGAGATAAAAACCATCACGACAAGCCCGCGCCAGTTTATGCCCGACCCGGATGAAAGAGCCTATTGACTCCAGAACTCTGCAGGCTGCCTGGGTGCGCCCCGTGCGCATCTGGAGCCTGGTAGCGCTGATCAGCGTTGTCCTGGTATCGACGGTCACGCAATTTGCGCTGGAACGCAGCCGAGACGCGTGGCTGAACCAGGGTCGCGAAAAAGTGGCCGGCCTCGCCGCCAGCTACCGTAGCCAGCTCGAAGACACACTGGGCCAGCTGGACCAGATCGCCTGGTTCGTGGGTTACCTGCATGCGAAGA
>JACCDH010149133.1_pt1 | contig 52027 bp, 45 predicted proteins | sample 7442481 | NCBI WGS metagenome assembly JACCDH01 (sample SAMN15323433, study PRJNA562643) | freshwater metagenome | isolation source: river surface water | place: USA:Blue River Watershed | collected 2017-08-15
CTGGGCATGCCGGCGTTCGTGCAGCCGCTGCATCTGGTGGGGGCGTCGTTGTTGTTCGGGCTCCAATTTCTGATCTGGATGAGCTACGGCCATGCCCGCGCGGCGGCCTCCGAGGGCGCGCTGGCGCGAGCCTGACTCCTCTTGATTTACGGTTCAGGACCCGGGCTGACAGTTCGGGACACGCCGTGAACCCATCCATGGGGGCTCGCTGGCCGCCGTCCTGGCGGCCAACGGTCCCGAAATGTCAGCCCGGCCCCTGAACCTCACTTCCGTGCCGCGTCAGGCTCGCGTCAGCGCGCCCTCGGAGGCTGCTGCGTGGCCTGGCCGTCGCGGGGTGTGGGCCAAGACGTTTGCCCTTGGCTCCCACCCCGCTGCCGCGAAGGTGTCGCAGCCTTTGCGCACACGCTGGAGGGCGGGGCGACGCACTGACCACGGAATCCTGTCGCAACTTCACAGCCAGGCCCTCGTGGCGGGGCAGTGGGGCGCGGGACCGTTGCACACCATGGATGGCGTGCACCGAGCGTACAGGGACGTATTCACAGCGTGTCCCGAGCTCCACTGCCCCGCCGCGAGGGCCGAACTACGGAGCGCAAGGCTTCTGGACGCTCAGTGCGTCGCCCCGCCCTCCAGCGCCTGCTCGAACAGCAGCGACACTTCGCCCGGGCCGAAATTGTATTCGGTGCCACAGAACTCACAGCTGATCTCCACCCCGCCCTTCTCCGCCACGAGGCTGTCGATCTCCTCGCGCCCCAGCGCCGCCAGCGCCCGCGCCGTGCGTTCGCGGCTGCAGCTGCACTTGAACACCAGCTCGCGCGGCGGGAACACCCGCAGCTCCTCCTGGTGGTAGAGCCGATGCAGGATCTCCGCATTGGGCAGCTGCAGCAGCTCCTCGGCCGTCAACGTGCGGGCCAGGGTCGAGAAATGCTCCCAGTGGCTCGCGCGCGCTTCGGCATCGCGCTGCAGCTGAGCCGGCAACTGCTGCAGCATCAACCCGGCCACCGTGTCGCGATCGACGGCGAAATAGAACACCGTGCCCAGCTGCTCCGACTGCTGGAAGTAGGCCTGCAGTGACTGCGCCAGCGACTCGCCTTCCAGTGCGACGATGCCCTGGTAGGGCTCGCCCTTGCGGCTGTCGATGGTGATCACCAGCGTGCCGTTGCGCAGCAGCGCGCCGAAGGCGGTGGCCGTCGGCGTCTCGGCGTAACGGGCGATGCCGCGCAGTTCGCCGGTGCTGGTGCACTCGGCCATGATCACCGCCAGTTCGCCCTCGCTGCGCACCTGCAGCACCAGTCGACCATCGAACTTGATGGTGGTGCTGAGCAGGGCGCTGGCCGCCAGGAACTGCCCCAGCAACTGCGCCACGGCGTCCGGATAATGCTTGCCGGAGATGGCCGTGGCATAGCTGTGGCGCAGACGCACGATCTCGCCGCGCACATCGGCGTGCTCGAAAATGAATCGCTGGCTGGTGTCAGGGCTGGGCTGGGAGCTGGTCATGGGCAGAGGTTCCGTGTGTCGTGTGGCTGGTCGTGGGTCGTGTCCTGGGGTCGCTGAGCGCCCTCCTGCGAGAGCGCGCGTAGTGTACAACATTGGCCAGCAGGGTCCGCCCGGCATCCTGCTGCAGGCTGAGCAGCGATTCCGGATGAAACTGCACGGCCTGCACCGGCAGGCTGCGATGTTCCACCGCCATGACCACGCCGTCGTCGGAGCGGGCAGTGACCTGCAGGCAGTCCGGCACCGTCAGGGCATGCAGGGAGTGATAGCGCCCGGCCGCAAAGCACGGCGGGACCCCGGCGAACAGGGGCGAGCCGGCGTGCTCCACTGGAGACGCCTTGCCGTGCAGGGGCGCGTCGAGCACGCCCAGCGTGCCGCCGAAATGCTCGACGATGCCTTGCAGGCCCAGGCAGACCCCGAACACCGGCAGCTGCCGCGCGAGACACAGGGCGAGCGTGTCGGACAGGCCTGCATCGGCAGGACGCCCGGGGCCGGGCGACAGCACCACCAGGTCGAAGGTCTGCTCGATCAGGGCCGTGCGGGCAAGCGCCGGACGCAGGGTCTGCAGCTGCACGCCCTGCTCGCGCAGATAGCTGCCGAGGGTGTGCACGAAGGAGTCGTGATGATCCACCATCAGCACGCGCAGGGGCGGCTCGTCCGGCGCCGGCGTGCGCTGCAACATGGGCAAGGCGGGCCGCCGCAGGGCTTCCCCCCGGATCGCCGCCAGCACGGCACTGGCCTTGAGCCGAGTCTCGGCCTCCTCGGCCTCGGGGTCGGAATCCAGCAGCAGCGTCGCCCCCACGCGCACCTGGGCGACGCCGTCCACAATGCGGGCGGCGCGCAGAGTCAGGCCGGTGTTCAAGTCGCCGTTGAAGCCGAGCAGGCCGATGGCGCCACCGTACCAGTGGCGAGGCGATTTCTCATGCGCCTCCAGGAACTGGATCGCGGCCTGCTTGGGCGCGCCGGTCACCGTCACGGCCCAGGCATGACTGAGGAAGCCGTCCAGGGCATCGAAGGGCTCGGCCAGCGTGCCTTCCACATGGTCGACGGTGTGGATGAGGCGGGAATACAGCTCCACCTGCCGGCGCCCGAGAATGCGCACGCTGCCCGGCACGCAGACGCGGCTCTTGTCGTTGCGGTCCACGTCGGTGCACATCGACAGCTCGGCCTCGTCCTTCTCGGAGTTGAGCAGACTGCGAATCTGCTGCGCGTCCTCCAGGGCATCGCGGCCCCGGGCGATGGTGCCGGAGATGGGGCAGGTCTCGATGCGTCGCCCGGTGACGCGGACATACATCTCGGGCGAGGCTGCCAGCAGATACTCGCCCTCGCCGAGGTTCATCAGGGTGGCGTAGGGCGCGGGGTTGTCGCGCTGCAGGCGGGCGAAGATCTGCGCGGGAGAGTCGCGGCAGGGCTCGTGAAAAACCTGGCCGGGCACCACCTCGAACAGATCGCCGCGCTGGAAATGCCGCACGGCCTCGCGTACCACCGCGGCGTACTCGCCCGGGGAATGGTCGCTGGCAGGCTCTGCCAGCGGGTCTGCAGCAGTGGCAGCCGGCACGAAGGGCGTCTTCGCCCCGGTACGCCGCAGCCCGCCGGTGGTCTGCAGACCGGCAGCACTGGCGTCGGCGGGCAGGCCGGCGACCGCAAACGGCCGGCAGTGAAACTCGTAGCGGCGCAGACTGGCACTGCCCGTCATGTGGTCATGCACCAGCAGTTCATCCGGCAAGTAGAGCACCAGGTCGCGCGCCTGCGGGCTGCGCGGCAGATGCGACTGCACCGCCTCGAACTGGAAGCACAGGTCATAGCCGAAGGCGCCATAGAGCCCCAGATGCGCATCCTCGGGACTGGCGAAGTGGGCGCTCACGGCCCGCAGGACAGAGAAGGCGCTGGGCTGGCGGCTGCGCTGCTCCTCGGCACACGCCACCGGCGCCTCGCTCACCTGCACGCACAGCGCGTCACCCTCGCGGTGCAGCTGCGTGAGATCCGGGTGTCCCGCCAGCGCGCGCTGCAGTTCGGGCAGCAGCACCTGGCCGCGCCCATTCAGGGCCTCCAGCCGCAGCTGCCGTCCCCGCGCGGTGATCACCAGCGGCGGGTTGACGAAGCCGATGTCCCAGCGGGTGTAGCGCCCCGGATACTCGTAACGCGAACTCAGCAGCACGCCGCGCTCGGTATCCAGACGCGCCTGCAGCCGGCTCAGAGCCGCGCCCGGGCTGACGCTGAACTGCGAGCACGCAATGCGCACGCCGCCGGCGCTGGTGTAGTGGTGGTGGACGGCGTGCTGCGGCGCGCCGATGGTGGTCTCTGGCATGGTCCTCTCTCCTGCGTGGGCGCACGAAGGCGCCGTGGGGCCGATTGACCGGGGCCGGACACTGGAGACGGAGGACTCTGAGGCTGACGCGAGGCGCGCAAGGCGCGGGGACTGTCGAAGAGGCCGCCGGATTCCAGGGCGGCCTCGGGGAATTCACTGCATATCCCGTCTTTGGCAACCCGAAGAAGCGGGCCACCAGCGAAACGATGCGCAGCGGAAAGTGTGTGTCTGTGTGTTCATGGGCGGCGAGTGTCGGCGCGCGACTGCCAGTTGTCAAGCACGGCGCCTATCGCCCCGGCCGCCGGCTCTGGACTACAATCGGCCATCGCTCCCCTCTCACACTGGCAATGACAACAACATGAACAGTCTCCTGCGTGTGCTCGTCCCCGCTCTTTCCCTGCCCTTGACCAGCCTGTTCGGCGCGAGCGCCCTGGCCCAGAACGTCGACGCACCGCCCGGCTGGACCATGCCGCGCACTGAGTACGGTCATCCGAATCTGCAGGGCTACTGGGGCAATCAGACGCAGACGCCGATGGAGCGACCCGCCGATCTGGCCGACAAGCCGGTCTACAGTGAGGAGGAAGCCCGCGCCCTGGAGCAACGCCTGCGCGAACAGCTGAACGGCGCGGTCACCGTGCTCGATCCGAACCGCCCTGCCCCGGAAGCCGGTGCCCGGGTGGGCCAGGAGGCCGAAGCCGAGAACACCGACGTGGAAGTGGGCTTCACGCGCATCAACGGTCAGTACCGCACCTCCCTGGTGGTGGACCCCGCCGATGGCCGCTTCCCCTTCCTCGAGAACGGCCGCAGTCGCGACATCTACGGCCAGTGGCGGGCCCAGGGTTTCGGCGAGTTCGACGGGCCGGAGATCCGCAACGCCGGCGAACGCTGCCTGTCGGCCATCGGCACCATGCCGCCCATGGCGCTGCTGCCCTACAACTCCAACGTGCAGATCGTGCAGAACAAGGACTACGTGATGATCGTGGGCGAGATGGTGCACGACGCGCGCATCATCCGCCTGAACGGCGAACATCAGCCTGAGCACGTGAAGACCTGGTTCGGGGATTCCATCGGCCACTGGGAAGGCGACACCCTGGTGGTGCACACCACGCACTTCCGGCCCGAGATCTCCAATTTCCGCATCGTGTCCTCGGGCGAGCTGCAGGTGGACGAGCGCTACACCCTCGTGAACGACCGCGAGATTCTCTACACCTACACCGTCACCGACCCGCAGATCTACAAACAGCCCTACTCCGTGGAAATGCTGCTGCACCGCATGGAGCCCCACGAGAAGATGTACGAGTTCGCCTGCCACGAGGGCAATTACTCGATGGAACTGATCCTGCGCGGCGCCCGCCAGCAGGAGCACGACGAGCGCCTGCGGCAGGCCGGCACGCCCTGAGACAGACAAGAGCCTGATCCGGCCTCGCACTTTTCTTGCAAATAGGAATGCTTCGCATTTGCGTTTTAGAAAAAACGCCATTAAGATGCAGGCATGATGACTGAGAACGCGCCACGCCCTTCCCTCGATCACGCCCTGCGCAGCGGTGAAATCACCAGTGCCCAGCTGCTGGGCAGCCGTGGCGAGCTGACCATCATCCACAACGGCGAGCGCTACACCCTGCGCATCACGGCCAACAAGAAACTCATCTTGACCAAGTAGACCCCGGGGCCCGCCCCGGTTGCGAGTCCAGCCAGCCACTGCACCCGGTGCCACCCGCACTGACAAGGCAGCCAGCCCGACTCTCCCGACCACCAGGAGAGAAGACCATGCTGCACATCAGACCCTTGACCCTGCCGGGCGTGCGACCCACGCGCCTGCGCCCTCTTGCCCTGAGCATCGCCTGTGCCTTGAGTGGCACCGGGGTTGCCACGGCACAACCCGCCGCAAGCATTGAGGAAGTCCTCGTCACCGCCACCCTCCTGCCGCGCACTGTGGACGAGATCGCCGGCACCGTCTCGGTGATCAATGCCGCCGAGCTGTCGCAGCAGATGGCAGAGGATCTCGACGACATCATTCGTTTCCAACCCGGACTGTCCATGGACACCGCCAGTCGTGGCGGCAATCAGGGCTTCGTGATCAGGGGCATCGGCGGCAATCGCGTCCTGACCGTGATCGACGGCATCCGCAGCAATGACATCTATGCCGCGGGACCATCGTCCTATGGCAAGGACGCCTTCGAAGTGGATGATCTGCGTGCCGTGGAAGTGATTCGCGGTCCTGCCTCTGTGCTCTACGGGGCCGACGCCATGGGCGGTGCCGTCATTCTGAGGACACGTGACCCCGCGGACTATCTGCCGGCGGGGAAAACCTCGGCATTCTCCCTGCGCAGCAGCACCAGCAGCGCCAACGATCAGATCAAGACCGGATTGAGCCATGCATTCCAGAACGACAGCGTCGGCACCCTGCTGCAGTTGACACGGCGTGACTTCCAGGAGACCGACATCGGCGGCAGCGCCCGGCTCAATGCCCAGGATGGCAGCAACGAATCCGTGCTGTTGAAGAGTGTGTGGACCCCCTCCGACACCCAACGGCTGCGCCTGACGGTGGACAGCAGTGTCGAAACCATTGACACCCGCATGGATTCCGACCTCAGCGCCTCAGTGCGACAATCCACGGGCATCGACACCAGCGATCGCCTGCGCGTAAGCCTCACGCATGCCTGGACGCTCGAGCAGCCCTTCGCCGACACCCTGGAAACCCAGTGGCACTGGCAGCGCACCGATGGCGAACAGCGCAGCAGGCAATTGCTGACCAGCTATGCCTTCGTCAATCGTGCCGACCGCAGCAGCTATGGGGGAACGCTGGCCGAGCGTTTCACCGACTTCGACTTCGATCAGCGCACACGCAGCGCAGGCCTGCTGTTCACCAAGGCATTCAGCCAGGGAACCCTGCAGCATGCCATGGTCTACGGCATGCACCTGGACGAAACGCAGACACAGCGTCCTCGCCAGCGCTGCGACACGCAGGTGTCCACCGGCGCGCTGCGCTGCGCGATTCCGAGCTACCCGTTCGCGCCGCCCGAGGTGTTTCCCAACAAGACCTTCCCCGACACGACCACGACGCGGGCCGGACTCTACTGGCAGGACGAGATCCGTCTGGGTGACAGCGGTCTGACACTGATCCCCGGTCTGCGCCATGACCGCTACCAGATGGACCCGCATCCGGATGCCCTGCTCAACGGCGGTGGCGACATCAGCCGCTTCGGCGGCTTCGATGTCGTAGCCGTGGATGAGGAACACCTGTCGCTCACTCTGGGCCTGCTCTACGCGCTCAATGACGCCAGCACCGTGTTCGCGCAGTACGCCGAAGGGTACAGACCACCGAACTTCGACGAGTCCAATCAGGCCTTCGTGAATCTCGGCCACGGCTACGCCACGGTGCCCAATCCTGCGCTCGAGCCGGAAACCAGCCAGGGACTCGAGGCTGGTCTGCGCACCCGCCTGGGCGAGGCGGCGCTCAGCGTTGCGGTGTACGACAACCGCTATGACCAGTTCATCGAGAGCCAGGTGATAGGCAATGCCAACGGCGTGAGCCTGTTCCAGGACACCAACCTGGGCGAGGCGCGGGTCTATGGGGCGGAAATCAGTGGCGACTGGGCGTTTGCGCCGCAGTGGGCGCTCAATGGCTCCCTGGCCTGGTCGCGCGGCACGGACGTCGTCAATGACCGTCCGCTGAATGCCGTGGAACCCCTGACCACCGTGGTGTCCCTGCGTCACGACGCCCGCAGTGGGCGCTGGGGCTTGCAGACGCTGCTGACCCATGTCGGCGAGCAGAACCGCGTGTCAGCTCCGGACCGCGTGAAAGGCGAGGCCTATACCGTGCTCGACGTGGTGGCGCACTATCACTGGGGCGAGCGGGCCACCGTGCGCGTGGGCTTCTTCAACCTGTTGGACAGGCAGTACGCACGCTGGAACAGCGTGAAGGGACTCGCGGCCTCCGACACCACTTCCATTGCCCGCGCACAGGCTGCCGGCGCCAACTTCCGACTGGGGTTTCACTATGACTTCTAAACTGAGCTTTGCTGGCCTCCACCGACTGCTGCAATCCGTCTGGCTCGTCCTGACACTCACCTGGTCCCTTGCCCTGCAGGCAGAGACCGACAAGGACATGGGCGTGCTGATCATGGCCCACGGCGGCACCCCGGAATGGAACGCGGCCGTGCTTGACACGGTCGCTGCGCTGGCGCTGGAACACCCGCTGGAAGTGGCGTTCGGCATGGCCGATGCGGTGTCGCTGCAAGCCGCCGTGGCGCGTCTGGAGGCGCGCGGCATTCGTCGGATCGCCGTCGTGCGCCTGTTCGTCAGTGGCGAAAGCTGGTACGAGCGCACTGCCCAGATCCTCGGCCTGCAGCCGGGGGCGCCCGAGCGCGAGGCCACACCGCCAGAGCACAGCCATCATGCCGGCCACGCGGGCGGGATGCCGGGTCACAGCATGGAATTCTGGAAAATCAGCACTCAGTCGCGCTTCGTGCTGAGCCAGCCCGGGCTCGCGGAAGCCGAACAGATGAGTGAAGTCCTGCTGACACGGGCACAGGCCTTGAGCCAGAACCCGCGGCAGGAAGACGTGCTGATCCTGGCCCACGGACCGGATTCCGATGCCGAGAATGCACGCTGGCTGGCCTTCATTGATGCACGTGCCGATTCCTTGCGTGCAACGCATCCGTTCGCGCGGGTGCAAGTCGCCACCTTGCGGGAAGACTGGCAGGACAAGCGCGCCGAGGCCGAGCAGCAGATTCGGGAGTTTGTGGCCCAAGCCAGTGCCGCAGGCCGCACTGCCCTGGTCATCCCTTACCGCGTGCAGGGCTTCGGCCCTTATGCCGACGTACTGGACGGCCTGGACTATCGCGCCGATCACACCGGGCTGATCCCCCATCCCGCCGTGACGCGATGGATTGCCGAACAGATCACGCTGCTGCAGGCGCAACTGCGCGACAGCTGAGCCTTGTTTCATCCCTCGAATGCCCGCGGCCGGGCGGGCATTCCTTCCTGCTTCTGCTGTTTCCACTCTGTTTTTCCCTACCGCATTGCTCGCCTCCAGCTCCGGCCGGCTGCCTCCTCCCGCCCCCGTCAGCGTTGCCGGTCGGCATCCCACTGCGCGAAGCTGCTGCCACTGGCGGCCAGTTGCGCCAGCAGCGGTGCGGGTTGCCAGTAGGTCTCGCCCAGTTCACGAGCGAAACGCAGAATGCCCTCGTGCACCGTCTTGAGGCCGAGCTCGTCGGCATGGAACATCGGACCGCCCTTGGCCACCGGATAGGCATAGCCATAGACATAGACGATGTCGATGTCGCTCGGACGCTGCGCAATGCCTTCCTCCAGGATGCGCGCTCCCTCGTTGATCAGCGGATAGAACAAACGGGCCAGAATCTCCTCGCGGCCGATCTCGCGCTGCGCGATGCCGAGGCGGGCGGCATGTTCGCGGATCAGCGCCTCGACCTGCGGATCGCTCTGCCGGGCCCGGGTCTGGCTGTCATAGCGGTAATAGCCCGCGCCGCTCTTCTGCCCGAGCCGGCCCATTTCCACCAACGCCGACGCCACACAATGCGTGACCGGGTCCAGCACCTCGCCCGCTGCCTCGCGGGCCTGCCGCGCCTTGTAGGCGATGTCCAGGCCGGCCAGGTCGCTCACGGCCAGCGGACCCATGGCCATGCCGAACTCCTCGGCCACCGCATCGACCTGCGCCGGCGTGGCGCCATCGAGCAGCAGCATGTGGGCCTGGCGCGCGTAGCCCGTCAGCATGCGATTGCCGATGAAGCCATAGCACACGCGGGACAGCGCACAGATCTTGCCAATGCGACGCCCCACCTGCATGGCGGTGGCCAGCACCTCGGGCGAGGTCCTCGCGCCACGCACCACTTCCAGCAGCTTCATGACATTGGCCGGACTGAAGAAGTGCATGCCCAGCACGTCCTGCGGCCGCGCGGTCACGGCGGCGATCTCGTCGATGTTCTGGTAGGACGTGTTGGTGGCGAGAATCGCGCCAGGCTTGCACACCGCATCCAGCCGGCGGAACACCTCCTTCTTGATGTCGGGATTCTCGAACACCGCCTCGATCACCAGATCGACCTGCGCCAGATCGGCGTAATCGGCACTGCCGGTGATGAGTGCCAGGCGTTGCTGCATCTCGGCTTCGCTCATCTTGCCTTTCTGCATCGAGGCGGCGTAATTCCTGCGAATGCTGCCCAGGCCACGCTCCAGCGCCTCGCTGCTGATCTCCAGCAGAATCACCGGAATGCCCGCATTGGCGAAACACATGGCGATGCCCCCGCCCATGGTGCCGCCGCCCACCACCGCCACGTGCCGGATGTCCCGCACAGGGGTGTCCGCCGGCAGATCGCGAATTTTCGCTGCTTCGCGCTCGGCGAAGAAAATGTGCCGCATGGCACGGGACTGTGGCGAATGGAGCAGTTCCAGGAACAGATCGCGTTCGCGAATCAGCCCGTGATCCATGGGCAGGGTCACGGCCGCTTCCACCGCCGTGACGATGCGATCGGGCGCGATCTGGCCACGGGCGCGCTCGGCCAGACGACGGCGGTAGTTGTCGAAGAAGCCCGGTTCCAGCCTGCCTGGGTCGATGCTGATGTCGCGCACGCGCTTGAGCAGCGCCCCGGATTCCACCAGATCATGGGCATAGGCAATGGCGCCCTCGCGCAGGCGCTCGTCGGGCAGGACCTCGTCCAACAGGTTCAATTCCGCTGCCTCGGCGGCAGTGAGCGGGTTGCCGTTGGTGATGATTTCCAGGGCCGCCTTGACCCCGGCCAGACGCGTCACCCGCTGCGTGCCGCCCGCACCGGGCAGCAGACCGAGCTTGACCTCGGGCAGACCCACGCGGGCCGAGGGCACCGCGCAACGGTAATGGCAGGCCAGCGCCGTCTCGAAGCCACCGCCCAGTGCCGTGCCGTGCATGGCCGCCACGATCAGCTTGCGCGAATTCTCGAGTGCAGCCAGGACCTCTGCCAGCGAGGGCGACTGCGGCGGTTTGCCGAACTCGGTGATGTCGGCCCCGGCGATGAAGGTGCGCCCGGCACACAGCAGCACCAGCGCCTCGCTGGCATCCTTCTGCGCGGCGGTGACCACCTCCAGCAGCCCCTGGCGCAGCGTCTGGGAGAGAGCATTCACGGGCGGATTGTCGATGGTGATGACGCCGATGTTGTCGATGAGTTCGTAACGGACCACGCTGGACATGACGCCCCCCTTAGACGCGTGTATGAAGTCTTCTTGTTTCAGTCGAGTCGTTCAAGAATGGCGGCCACGCCCTGGCCGACACCGCTGCACCCGGTGAATAACCGAAGGCGCTGCGAGCGCCGCCATGGTAGCACAGCGTTTCAAAGGGGTGGAATTCGCCCCGCGCTGCCCGTAAGCTTGTGCAACAGAGTGAAAATTCGGGAGTTTTCGATGAACCAGGAGGCGGGCTGAGGCCCAGGCAAAATGCCCTCGCTCGAACTGCGCGTGCTCAGTCTGAACATCCACAAGGGCTTCGCGCTCGGCCCCAAGCGCCTGGTGCTGAGCAAGATCCGCGAATGCCTGCGCGAAAGCGGGGCCAGCGTGGTGTTCCTGCAGGAAGTGATCGGCGCCAATGAACGCCACCAGAAGCGGATGCGGACCTGGCCCTCCCAGACCCAGCTGGAGTATCTGGCCGACACGGTGTGGACGCATCACGCCTACGGCAAGAACGCCATCTACCAGCACGGCCATCATGGCAATGCCATTCTCAGCGCCATGCCCTTCGTGCGCTGGGACAATATCGATGCCTCCATCCTGAGCTTTTCCCAGCGCGGCTTCCTGCATGGCACCATCGCGGGCGGTCTGCATCTGATCTGTGTGCATCTGGGCCTGTTCGAACGCGAGCGGCAATTGCAGATCGCGCATCTGATCGAACACATCACCCGCACCGTCGGCCCTGGCGAACCGCTGATTCTCGCGGGGGATTTCAACGACTGGCGGCTGCACGGCCATCGCCGGCTCATCGAGGCACTTGGCGTCGAGGAAGTGCACGAGGCCATCATGGGACATCCGGCCCGCACCTACCCGGCCTTCATGCCGATGCTCGCCATGGACCGCATCTATGTGCGCGGGCTGCGCATCGGGCACTGCCGCTGCATCGCGGGTCAGCACTGGCGGGACTTCTCCGACCACCGCGCGCTGCTCACCGACCTGCTGCTGGAGACACCTGACACGGTGGCACCGCACAGTCCCGCGCAGGAGCTGAACTCATGCCCCTGACCACGGCCCTGCTCTGGCTCGCGCCGCCCCTGCTGCTGGTGATCTCGCTGATTGCCGCCGGCCATGCCCTGCTCAACAAGCGCGACTCGCGCGCCGCCTTCGGCTGGATCGGCGTGTGCATGAGCCTGCCGCTGGCCGGGCCGCTGCTCTACCTGATCTTCGGCATCAACCGCGTGAATGCCACGGCCCGCCGCCACTACGTGACCAAGCTGCCCAAGGACACCGCCGGCACCGAGCAGACCCCGGCCGGCACGGCGTTCCGCCCGCTGTCGCTGGTGGGCGAGAACGTGGTGGGCAAGGGCCTGACCTGCTGCGACGAAGTGCTGCTGCTGGAGAACGGCGAGGCGCTCTATCCGACGATGCTGGAGGCAATTGCCGGCGCGCGGCACAAGGTGCTGCTGTGCACCTATCTCTTCGATACCGACGGCACGGGTCAGCAGATTGTCGCGGCCCTGTGTGCCGCGCGCGACCGCGGCGTGGAAGTGAAGATCATCGTGGACGGCATGGGCGAGCGTCTGAGCGTGGGCCGCATCGGTCCACTGCTGCGCCGCCACGGCCTGGACTTCACCTATTTCAATCCCCTCACGCTGATTCCGCCCGCACTCAACGTGAACCTGCGCAGCCACCGCAAGCTGCTGATCGTCGACAACGACTACGCCTTCACCGGCGGCGCCAACATCGGGGATCGCCACCTGGCGCAGCGCACAGACAACCCTCATCGCGTGCTGGACATTCACTTCCGGCTGCGCGGCCGCATTGTCGACGAACTGGAATGGGCCTTCCGGCGCGACTGGCACTACTGCCAGGAGACTCGCGACCTGCGCCCCTTCACGCACAGCAATCCCGCGCGTCCGGATGCGCCGGTGTGGAGCCGTCTGGTGCTCGATGGCCCCAACAAGGCCCTGGATCGACTCAATGACCTGATGGTCGGCGTGATCTGCGCCGCGCAGCAGCGCGTGTGGATCATGACGCCTTACTTCCTGCCCACTCTCGATCTCATCGGCGCTCTCACCGCAGCGCGCCTGCGCGGCGTGGACGTGCAGATCCTGCTGCCCGGCACCAACAACATCAAGCCGGCCCACTGGGCCTCGCGCAATCTGCTGCGCCAGGTGCTGGAGAACCACATTGCCGTGCACTATCAGCCCCCGCCCTTTGTGCACAGCAAACTGATGCTGATCGATGAGCACTACGCTCTCATCGGCTCTGCCAACATGGACCCGCGCAGCCTGCGGCTGAACTACGAGCTGGCCGTGGAGCTGTTCAGTCCGGCCGTCAACGCTGAACTGGCGGCCTATTTCGAGGGCAGGCGTGCCGTCTCGCACCCCGTCACGCTGGCGCAGATGAACGCCCGTTCTCTGCCGGAGCGCCTGCGTGACTCCTTTGCCTGGCTGTTCTCGCCCTATCTTTGAGACAGGTCAAGCCGACGCGGCTTTGCGCTTCTAATCCGCCGTGCAGGTCGATTACACTCCAGCCAAGGGTCGCGCCGGCATCAGCCGGCCGCCGCACACAAGGAGTTCCACCATGAGCACTTACAAGAAGGTCCTGGTCGCCATCGACCTGTCCAACGAATCCACGAAAGTCATCGCCCGAGCGCGGGAACTGGTGGGCGGCGACAGCAGCCGGCTGAGCCTGGTGCACGTCGTGGAGCCCGTCGCCGCGGCCTACCCCATCGACGCCTACGCCATGAACATCAGCCGCATGCAGGAAGAGGCGCTGGCCATCGCCACCGAGCGCATGCAAGAGATCGGCAAGCAATACGACATCCCCGAGCAGCGTCAGCACACCGTGGTCGGCTCGGCCGCCACCGAGATCCGGGCGCTGGCGCAGGAATGCGTGGCGGACCTGATCGTCATCGGCAGCCATGGCCGCTCCGGCTGGAAACTGCTGCTGGGCTCCACCGCCAACAAGGTCCTGCACGGCGCGCATTGCGACATTCTCACAGTCCGCGTGGGCGAATGAGCGACACGGCGCCCTTCCCGCATCTGCTGCAACCGCTGGACCTGGGCTTCACGCAATTGCGCAACCGCGTGCTGATGGGCTCGATGCACACGGGACTGGAAGACATTCCGCACAGTCACGAACGCCTGGCGGCGTTCTATGCCGAGCGCGCGGCGGGCGGCGTCGGTCTCATCGTCACGGGCGGCTACATGCCCAATGCCCACTGCCTGCCGCCCGGCGAGCTGCCGGTGCATGCCCAGCCCGGCGCGCTCGAGAATCATCGTGTCATCACCGACGCCGTGCACCGCGCAGGCGGCAGGATCTGCCTGCAGATCCTGCACACGGGCCGCTATGCCCACAGCCCGGCGATGATCGCGCCCTCGGCGCTGCAGGCACCCATCAGCCGTTTCGTGCCCGCCGCGGCCACCGAGGCGCAGATCCTGCAGCAGATCGAGGACTTCGCGCAGTTCGCCCTGTTCTGTCAGCAGGCCGGCTACGACGGCGTCGAGATCATGGGCTCCGAGGGCTACTTCATCAACGAGTTCCTGGCCACGCGCACCAACCAGCGCACGGATCGCTGGGGCGGCAGTTTCGAGAATCGCGCGCGTCTGGCGCTGGAGATCGTGCGCCGCATCCGCGCCTGTGTCGGGCCGCAGTTCATCCTGATCTTCCGCCTCTCGATGCTCGATCTGGTGGAGGGCGGCAGCAGCTTCGAGGAAACCGTGCAGCTGGGACAGGCCCTGGCCGAGGCCGGCGTCACCCTGATCAACACCGGCATAGGCTGGCACGAGGCGCAGATCCCCACCATCGCCACCAAGGTGCCACGTGCCGCATTCAGCTGGGTGACGGCGAAGTTCCGCGCCCATCTGAGCGTGCCGGTGATCGCCTCGAACCGCATCAACACGCCCGAGGTGGCGGAAGCCGTGCTGGCCCGCGGCGATGCCGACATGGTGTCCATGGCGCGTCCCTTCCTGGCCGATCCGCAGTTCGTGGCCAAGGCCGCCGCCGGACGCAGCGCCAGCATCAACACCTGCATCGGCTGCAATCAGGCCTGCCTGGATCAGATCTTCAACGGCCGGCTCACCAGCTGCCTGGTGAACCCGCGCGCCTGCCACGAGCAGGAGCTGACGCTCACGCGCACCGCCACGCCGCGGCATTTCGCGGTGGTCGGGGCTGGACCGGCCGGACTGGCCTTCGCCGTGACCGCCGCCGAGCGGGGACATCAGGTGACACTCTTCGAGGCGGCCGGCGAGATCGGCGGACAGTTCAACCTGGCACGGCGCATTCCCGGCAAGGAAGAATTCGGCGAGACGCTGCGCTACTACCGCACCCGACTGAGCGAGCTGAAGGTCACCGTCCATCTGAACCATGCCGTGAACGTGGCGGAACTCAATGCCAGCGCCGCGGACGCGGTCATCCTGGCCACCGGCATCACGCCACGCAGGCCGGACATTCCCGGCATCGAGCACCCCAGCGTGCTGCGCTATGTCGACGTGGTGGCCGGGCGGGTGCAGGCGGGCCGGCGCGTGGCGATCATCGGCGCGGGCGGCATCGGCTTCGACGTGGCGGAACTGCTGAGCCACGGCGTGGAACGCCCGAGCCAGAACATCGCCACCTTCATGCGCGAATGGGGCGTGGACATGAGTCTCGCCGCGCGCGGCGGCATCGAAGGGGTCAAGCCCGCCGTCGAGCCCTCACCCCGCCAGATCCACCTGCTGCAACGCAAGCAGACCAAGGTCGGCGCCGGCCTGGGCAAGACCACGGGCTGGATTCACCGGCTGGGACTGCTGAAGAAGCGGGTGGAGATGCTCAGTGGCTGCGAGTACGAGCGCATCGACGACGCCGGGCTGCATCTGCGCATCAACGGCGAGCCGCGCACGCTGGCGGTGGACCACATCGTCCTCTGTGCCGGTCAGGAGCCCCGGCGCGAGCTGGTCGAGGGCTTGCGCAAGCCCTTCCACCTGATCGGAGGTGCCGATGTGGCGGTGGAGCTGGATGCCCGGCGAGCCATCGATCAGGCCACGCGGCTGGCACTCAGTATGTAAGCCTGCCCAACATGTCCAGCCCAGGCTTGTAGACGCTGGTGGACACATCCAGCAGACCCAGCACGGTATGGAACAAGGCATCGTGATTCCACTGCCGGGCCTGCACCGCTGCCAGCGCCTCGCGCTCGGCATCTGCCAGTGACTGGCCCTGCCAGTAGAAAGTGGACACATGCTTCTGGGCCTCGGGCGCCAGTGCATAGGGCAGCCCATGCAGGTAGACGCCGTATTCCCCCAAGGATTCCCCGTGATCACTCATGTAGAGCATCGACGTCGCGAACGCCCCTTCCCAGGGCTTCAGGAACTCGATCACCTGCGAAAGAAAATGATCGGTGTACAACAGCGCATTGTCATAAGCGTTGCGCACCTCGTCCGTCGAGCATTCGCTCAGGTCGTTGGTCTCGCAGACAGGGGTGAAGCGTTCGAACTCCGCGGGATAGCGCTTGAAGTACGCAGGCCCGTGATTGCCCATCTGATGCAGCACGATCACGATGTCGCCTTCGGGCGTGGATTGAATAACATCCTCAAGCCCGGCCAGCATGCCGATGTCCCGGCATTCCACGTCACACACCGGGTTCACGTCGGGACTGCGGAAATCCTCGAAGGGGATGGCCGTCGCTACCCCCTTGGAATCGGAATTGTTGTCGCGCCACAGCATGCGCGCCCCGGTGTGGGCGAGGACATCCAGCAGGTTTTCCTGCGCCAGCGTGCGCTTGAGTTCGAAGTCGTCGTGTTCAATCAGCGAGAACATGCAGGGCAGAGAGTAGGCCGTCGAGGTGGCGCAGGACGCCACGCGGGGAAAGCTGATCACCTGCTGCGCGGCCAGCTGCGGATTGGTGTCCCGCTCATAGCCATTCAGACGCCAGTGATCCCCCCGCGCCGCTTCCCCCACCACCAGAACGAAGAGCTTGCGCCGAGCGTCGTCACGCGTGACCCGGGCATCGCGCCCGATGGGCAGCCGAGTGGCATTGGCCGGCACTTCCAGCTCTTCCTCCAGCAGTTTCGAGGCACTGTAGATCACCGTCAGGGGATTGGCGTAATAGCGCAGGTCCTTGTGCTCCCTCGCGAAGACGGCGTAGTCCTCACTGAACGCCATGACGTTGCCACCACTGAGCGCCAGCAACAGCAGGATCAGCTTCGCACGATTGGACAGCTCTTCCCGCAAAGGCTGGCAACGCGGTGTCCAGCGGTAGACGACCCAGGCGGGAATCAGGCCGAGAATCAGCAGATACATCAGCATTCGCAGACTGAGCAAGTCGCCGGTTTCCCGCGAGTCGGTCATCAAGGCGTTGCGCAACATGGACGAGTCGATGACGACGTTGTAGCTGTCCATGAAGTAGGCGGCGATGGCGGACACCGGCAGCAGCAGCATCAGTACCGGCTTCAGTGTCAGCTTGTTGAGCACCAGGCTCAGGAACACGCCGAGCAGGCTGAACATCAGCAGGGCCATGGCCAGATAGAACGCCAGGTTCTCCTGCACGGGGTAAACGTCCTGCACATTGCGAAAGAACGCCAGATTGTAGACGACGCACAAGAACGCAGCCGACGCGAGTATGGCGGCACTGCTGCCACGAAACATCCTGAACATGCTCAATCCTCCGGGACAATTGACGCGGATTATGGGCGGGGCGACTTAAGCGAGTCTTAAGTTGACGACCGTAGGATAGTGCCTGTTTCCTTCGCAGAGCGAGTGCCATTCCCATGCCGCCAGACCTTCGCCACGACCTCATGCGTCTGCTGGCCGTCCCCACTCTGATGATGCTGGCGGCGTCACTGCTGCTCTATGGCAGTCATGCCGATCAGTGGCTCGCGGATGTCATCTATGCCGCGGGCGGGCAGTCATGGGCCTGGCGCCGCGCGTGGCTCACCAATGACCTGATTCATGATGGCGGGCGCACCCTGGTGGGAGTCCTGGCACTGGGGGTGCTGGTCGCCTGGCTTGCCAGCTTCGTGCATCCACGCGGGCAGCGCTGGCGCTCACCGTCGCTCTATCTGCTCTGCTGCGCCTTGGTGGCCGTGGCCCTGGTGAACGTGCTGAAGGAGGTGACTCAGGTCGACTGCCCCTGGGATCTGGTTCGCTATGGCGGGGAGAACCTGCCGACAGCCTTCTTCGCCGAGGCACCATCGGGGCAGGAGCCCGGACGCTGCTACCCCGCCGGCCATGCCAGCGCCGGCTATTGCTGGATCGGCCTCTATTTCCTGGCCAGGCAGTTCCGCCCTCGCCTGCGCCTTCCCGCCCTGCTCGCCCCGCTCGGGCTGGGCCTTGTCTTCGGCGGTGCCCAGCAGCTGCGCGGCGCACACTTTCTCTCCCACGACCTGATGACGCTCTATCTGTGCTGGATGACGGCGAGCCTCCTCTATCTGACGGGATTCCGCGCGCGCTGGCAGCAGTCGGCAGGCTGAAGGATCGCGGCAATTCTTGATTCAGCGCAACAAGCGATTCATGCGCTCACGTAGTCTGTGCTAGCCTCGGCGTTGCTCGCGTCATGTCGATGAGGAAGCAACCTCCGACGCCAGTATTCACATCCACGAAGGAGCGCTGATATGAAAACCAATTCGATTACTCCCACAAGATTGCTCTGTCATCTCGTCCTGGCCGCGCTGGCAACGGGCTCGCTCGGCGCCGCCGCACAGGACTCCGGTTTCTACGTCGGCCTCGGTGCCGGCCGCGTCACTGCCGACATCAACACCCCCAGCATCGGCCTCGGCCTCACGAGCGGCGGCTATCGTTACGATCAGCTGTCCACCAGCGAGCGCGACAATCACTTCAAGGTCCTGGGCGGCTACAGCTTCAACCAGAACTTCGCGCTGGAGGGCAGCTACATCAACCTCGGCAGTTTCGACTTCGACAGCACCACACTGCCGGCGGCCACGCTGAACGGCAAGGCCGGGCGCATCAGTGGCTACGCCTTCGACCTGGTCGGCACCCTGCCGCTCACCGAGCAGTGGTCGGCCTTCGCCCGTCTGGGCCTGAACAATGCCAAGGTCAACGAGCGCTTCAGCGGCACGGCTGTGGGCACCGGTCTGGTGAATGATTCGCAGCGCGGCTGGAACGAGCATTACGGCGTCGGCGTGCGCTATGCCGTGAACGAGGTGCTGTCACTGCAGGCGGAAGTCGAGCGCTACGGGCTCGAGGACACCCGCATGCTGCAGAACGAGGTGGAGACCTTCACGGTAGGCCTCGTGTATCGCTTCGGCGCACCGCGCGCTGCGGCACCGGCTCCTGCGCCTGTGGCAGCGCCTGCTCCGGCCCCCGCGCCGGCCCCCGCACCGGCCCCGAGTCTGCCCATCGAGCTGACGCTGAACGCCGCCACCCTGTTCGACTTCGACCGCACGGAGATCAAGCAGGAAGGCCGCGACGCGCTCGACAAGCTGGTGGCCGACATGCGCACACTGGACTACGACCTGGTGCTGGTGACCGGGCACACCGACCGCATCGGCTCGCGCGAATACAACCTCGACCTGTCCCAGCGCCGTGCCGATGCCGTGAAGAACTACCTGGTGTCTGCCGGCATTCCGGCGGCACGCATCACCAGCCGCGGCGTGAACAGCGACGAGCCGGTGACGCGTCCTGAAGACTGCCGCAACACCGGCTCCGCGGCTGCCCAGATCGCCTGTCTGCAGCCTGATCGCCGTGTGGTGATTCTGGTGACAGGCACCCGCGAGCAGTAAGCGCGGTCAACGCAACTGGATGTCCCGCATCTGAAACGTCGTGGTAGTGGAAAGCAGCACGCTGCGGATGCGGGTCGCCATGGAGAAGTTGCCGAAGTCACTCAGCTCCAGTTCCACACTGGCACTGGCCGAGGTTCCGATCGTCAGCGTGTATTGCTGCACGGCAATGCCGCTGATGCTCGTGTTGCGCGTGCCCTGCGTCACGGCGGCGTTGTTGGCGAGCTGATTGTTGAGCCCCGCCTTCACCGTCGGCGTGTCGGCGGCGGCCAGCGCCAGCAGCATGCCACTCACCAGTCCGGCCCCGATGGTGTTCGACATCGGGTAGGGATATTCGAAACTGCCCTGCAGCAGTTTGCGCACCACCCCCGTTCCATCCACCCACATGTCGTAGGCCAGAGGCGCACTCAGCGTGCCCCCGGAGACGGTCACGCGCAGCTTGTCCGTGGCCGTGCCGCTCACCGTTTCCGCTCCCAGCACCTCCAGCGCCACGGAGGACTGCGAATTGCCCAGCGTGCTGGTGGTGCCGTAATCCACCGTGATCCGGCGGAAATAGCGGATCAGGTCGGCCGTGTTCTTCACCGCCACCACATCCTTGAAGGGCTGCGCGGGCGCGCCCGAACTGCCCTGCAACACGATGATGGCATCGGCGATCTTGCCCTGATGACTGGGCGCGCTGCCGAACTGCCCACCCATCAGATACAGATCGGCGCCGCTGATGCCCACATAGACGCCACTGCTGGCGAAATACTTGTAGAAGAAGCCCTCGTAGCTGCGCCAGCTCGTGGCCTGGCCGAACAGCGACGGATAGACCTGTTCGGCCAGACTGATCAGGGTGATGGCGCTCTGGCTGACGGCCGAGTCGTTGACCGCAGTGCCAGGCAGGCTCTGGGCGGACACCTGCAGACTGCAAAGGAGGGCCAGACCGGCCAGGAAAGTGCGAAACAAAGACGAGCGTGTGCGCATGGAAAACCTCGCGGGCGTGATGGAACGACGGACTCACGACGAGGATCTTAGGCAGGGGGCGGGGCAGGCACTACCCCGCGAACTGGGGGGACGGCGCGCGCCATCCCCCTCGGGGCTCACTGGCCCAGCAGGTTGGCAGGCGAGAACTGGTCGGTGAGCACGCGACGGCTCTGGTCCCAGTCGGGGCGAGTGCTCATGCGGGCCGGGAACTCGAGGATATTCACGGCATAGGGTTCCAGCACCGGATGCAGGGGCTGGGCGTTGGCGCGCAGCACGCCGGCATCGGGCAGTGCCTGCTGCTGGGCGATGATGACGCGGTTGCCCGAGCCACTCATCTTCATGTTGAAGAACTCACCGAACACGGCGCGATAAGTCTCGGACTCGTGATCGTAGAGCGCGCTGGTCGAGAAGGTGTTGGCTACCACCACGCCGTCGGGCGTGAGGATCTGCTTTACTTCCTCGAGGAACTCCTGGGTCAGCATGTGCTCGGGAATGTATTCGCCGGTGAAGGCATCCAGCACGATGAAGTCGAACTTGCGTCCGGCCAGACCGGCGCGCTTGATGAACACGCGGGCATCCACCACGTGGGTGACCACCTTGTCGTTCTCGACGTAATGGAAGTAGTCACGCGCCACGTTCACCACGGCCTGGTCGATCTCCAGCACTTCGATGTTGGCGTCCGGGTACATCTCATGCAGTGCTGTGGGCAGGGTGCCTCCACCGAGACCGGCGATGAGGATGTTCTGTGGATTCGGGTTCACCAGCAGGCCGGCCATGGTCATCTTGGCGTAATGGAACACGAACTCGCGGGGGTTGGCGGTGTTCATGCAGGTCTGGTTGCGCTCGCCGCGCACTGCATTGAACAGCAGGCAGCGCCGCCCGCCTTCCTCGGTGACGAAGATGTTGCGGTAGACCGAACGCTCCTCATGCAGCACCTCGGCGGCCTGCGCCTGCACGCCCAGCAGCGCCAGCAACATGAGGCTGAACTGTCGCCAGTGGCGAACCACGTCTTCAATTCTCATAACGATGAACTCCAGCGGCTTCATTCACGGGAAGGCGATGCACCAGGGCCACGCCGGCGCCGCACAGCAACAGGGCGGCGATCGAGCCCCACATGATTGTGTCGATCTCGAACCAGAGCACGAAATAGAACGAGGTCATCAGCGTGCCCAGGGCACTGCCCAGGGTGGACACGAAATACAGCAGGCCGGCCATGCGACCACTGTTCTCTTCCGAGCTGACAAGCAGCCGGATCGAGTAGGGCGACACCATGCCCATGAAGAAGATGGGCAGGAAGTAGAGCAGCGTGCAGGCGATGAGCGAGCCGTAGCGCGGGTCCTCGACGTTGAGGAAGACCTGGGTCATCGTCCACTCGGCCACGAAGATGATGGGCAGCGAGAGGATGGCGGCGGCCAGGAAGAACAAGGCGAAGGTGTCGGGGTTGGGATTGCGCGAGGACAGCCGGCCGCCCCACAGATACCCCAGCGACAGCGACAGCATGAAGATGGTGATGATGCTGCCCCAGACATACACGCTGGTGCCGAAGTAGGGAGACAGCACTCGTCCGCCCAGAAGTTCGATGGTCATGATCACGAAGCCGTTGATGAAGGCGGCGGCCACGATGATGTTCTGGAGCAGGGCTTTGCGGGAGATCGACGTCACGCTGGTTCTTCTTCTGGCTGGGCACGATGGGAGCCTGAAAATACGTGAAGTCCCCGGGAGGGTCAAGGAAGCCGGCGGCGCGCCGACCAGACCCTCAGTGCAGGTGCGGACGCATGCGCTCGAGATCGCGGAAGATCGGGTCCTCGTAGAAGTCCTCGATGCCCTCGTAACGAATGGCCGTGAGGGCGGTGGTGATGGCCTCGGCCGCGCTGTCGAAGGGCTGCGTCCACTCCGACACCTGCCCGCGCCTGCCGATGACGCGCAGCATCCAGCCATGCGCCGGATGCGCCTGCGCGATGATGCGCACGGTCATGCCGTTCTGGGTGATGTCGCGGGTGACAGGCTCGCGGGCGTCCTCGCCCGAGGCGCTGGACTTGGTGTGCATGCGCATGTTCAGTTCCCTCTGAGGATGCTTGTCTGCTTCAAGAAATAGACAGGCACCGGGAATTTGTCCAGCGCAGGGGGACACTCAGGTGAAGCGAATGCGACGGATGCCGCTGAAGCCGGCATTCCAGAGCACGAGGATGAAGCCGATCATGGCCGGCACAACGAAGAGCAGCAGCGAGACGACGTCCTGCCCGGCAAGGCCTGTGAGCGCCGCGGCGATATAGGCCAGCGCCGCCAGCAGATGCAGCAGCAGGTAGACCTTGATGAAGGCTAGCTTGCCGGTGCCAATCGGGCAGGCCCGCCCGAATGCCAGCCAGCGCAGGGCATAGGCCAGCCCCAGCAGGTCCGTGGGCCAGAACAGCAGCAGATTGAGATTGTGGTGCAGGTCGAGGTGGGCCGACTCCCGCCAGGCAACGCTCATGATCAGGCCGAGAAGCCCCCCCAGCAGCGTGAACACCAGGGCGACGGCACCGAGCAGACGATAGCTGAGGGCGGGCGCGCGCAGCGTGAAACCGGGCTGGCTCGAGAACGAGGACAGCGGGATGCGACGCAGACCGAGGAACAGGAACACCACGGCGCCACCCAATCCGGCACCCAGCAGCGGATAGGCCTGGGGGCCTGGCGCCGGGGGCGTGAACTCCAGCAGCACCTCGGAGTCGTCCAGCAGCGGGCGGCGCTGCGCCCCGTCGAACACGTCCGACGGGAATTCCAGCAAGCGCTCGCGCAAGGTGGCGGGGAGGAACATCGACTCCCAGCGCGTCATGGGGCGGTCGATGCGCGAGTTCATCAGGATGTCCAGCGACAGGGCGATGGGCGGGACAGTGGCATAGTGCGAGAGCACTTCGTCACGGAACGTGCGCTGGGTCTGTGCCAGGCTCTGCTCGCGCAGACGCCCGCCCAGGGCTTCGTCGAGATAGTCCCGGACCCGCGTGGTGCAGTTGTCGAAGAAGTACTGATAGGAATAGACGATGTTCTCTTCGCGCAGATTCCAGGCCAGACGCCGGTACAGCGTGGCCTTCTGCGCGGTGGTGAGGTTCAGGCGGTCCTGCCAGACCGTGCGCTGTTCGCGCTCGTAGCGGCCGAATTCCCAGGCGGGCGGCGATACTCCCAGTTGGTAATCCAGAATGCCGCGGAAGAAATTGCTGGCGAAGGTGACATTGCCGACGCTGGCGTCGAACAGCCCCCAGTTGAAGACGAGATCCGAATTGCTGTTGCGATCCACCACCCGCAGCGCGGTGTGGCCGAAGTTGTCCCAGACCTTGTTCCCGACATCGACCGTGATCAGGTAATAGTCCACCTGATTGAAATCGGCCGGCAGGCGAATCGCCTGGGCATTGGTGATCTCGGGCAGCACGAACTCCTGCGCCTGCTCGGCTGCCTGCGCACCCGCACTCACGGTCAGCCAGACGAGCAGCACTGTCAGCAGCCTGGCGAGACCCGCGACCAGTCCTGCAAAGAACCGCAGGCCGGGAACGCGGCTGAAATTGGCGTCGATTGGAGTCAATGAACGATGAACTGCCGTGAAAGATCGGTTGTCGGGCCGTACCACGTGCGGGACGAGTGGCGGCCATCATATCAAACGAACCTGCCCGATCAAGCAGGATTTTTAAATTGCCACATGAAGAAGCTCATGTAAGCCAAGGATTCATAGACAGTAATTGATCAATGAATGGCATCCCAGGGCATCGGCAGCCCACGCACCGCGCGCAATTTGCACACCTTGAGCCAGTAATTCATGACGAAGCGCTGATCCCGCGCCAGCGTCAGCAGGCGCTGTCGCACCTCGTGCACCGTGGTGTGGGGCAGATGGGCGACGATCTGCCAGATTTCCTGCTCCTGCACGGAGGCGTCCAGCACGCCGTTGTAACTTTCTGAAAAATCGTGATTTCGTGCGATCTGTTTCATGCTCATCTGCGCTCTCGCTTGCCGGAAACCGGACGGTCACAGGGCTGACTGCCCATTTACTGTATATGTATACACTATGTATTTATACAGTACAAGCCTGCGCCCGACGTGAAGGCTGCCATGAAGCGAGCGCGTCACAGTGAGCAATTGCGCCAAGTCGTGGTGAAACTCGCAGACACTCACCGGCAAGAAGCAGGCAAGCAGCTGAAAGAAAAGGAATTAATAGGTGGCATGAATTTCGCTGGAGCGAACCAGAAACTCGCTATCCGATCCTCACTCACTCTGGAGGCAACACCGGCCCGTCATGAAACTACTCTCCGCCCTGCTCAGCTTCGCCATTGTCTGCGCCATCATCCTGATGCTGATTCCCGTGTTCACGGCCGGCATCGCCCTGCTCGTGGTGGCGGGCTGCTTCTTCGTCTGGTTCCTGCCGATCCTGCTGATTCTCGGCTCCGACGTCACCAGCGGCGGCGAGAAGTTCGCCTGGATTCTGGCCATCGTCTTCCTGTCCTGGTTCGCCTGGATCTTCTACTTCCTGCTGGCTCCGCTGAAGCCACGCGACACGCTGCGCTACTGAGCGTCTCAGTCCTCCTCATCCTCGCCATCATCCTCGGGCGTCACCACATCCACCACGGCGCCCGCCACCTTGAACGGCACCTTGGCCACTTCCAGCGTGACATCCACGGCCGTGCCGACCACGGTACCCAGACAGCCCGTCAGAAGCAGGCAGGCGCCCAGCAGCAGCGCACTGCGCAGGCATTGAAACGGCGTGATGAAGCGTCGGTGCATGGGAACATCCTTCAGCGCGGGGCAGCAGCGAGGGGCTGGATTCTGTCCAGGCCCCGACCAGTGCGCACCATGTGTGAAAACTCGTCGGCCAGTCTGGCACTTTCCGCCAGCACTGTCTGCCAGTAGTCGAAGCGTGTGACCTCGTCCAGCGTCTCGAAATCACGCCGGTCCGGAATCTTGCCGAAGGGCAGCGCGGCGACGAATTCGGGCGAGGGGCTGAGCACCAGCGCATTGTCGAAGTGACGCGGATCCGCACGACGCCAGGGCAGCGCCTTGTCGAACCAGCCCGGCGTGAAGTGCGAGTAGAAGTGCGGGTAGAGCACCAGCCCTTCGCCCACGCGCAGCGGCACATCGAAGTGGTAATCGGTGATGCCACCATCGCGATAGACACCCGGTGGCGCACCGGGAATGTCCCGCACCCCTTCGATGACCAGCGGGATCGCTCCTGTCGCCAGCAGAGCGGCGGCGACATTGTCCGGGCGCAGCGGCACCGTCACTGTGGAAAATTCGCGCCACTGCTGCACAGCCGCGGACACCGGCCCGCCGTGAAACACCACGCGCTGAAAGAAGCCGCCCAGCAGGCGCCGGTGCAGAGCATTGCCCACCGCACTCAGGCCCAGCCCCGCCCCCAGCAGCAGCCGCTGTTCCGCACTGACCAGTCGGCGCGCCCGGTCGGCCACGATATGTACCCGCACCAAGGGGCTCTCGGCAATCTCGCGCGCCCCGTCCGGTCCGAGCACCAGCCCCACCAGACGCTGCGCCGACGCCGTGATTTCCGCCACGGTAGGCGCGGCGGAGTAGCGCTCACGCGAGTAATGCCAGGCCAGCCGGTCGATGCCGGCCAGTGGGTCCTTGAGCCCCAGACAGCTCAGGCGCCAGGCCCCGGCCGACGAGCCGATGGTCTCCAGCGGCTGCCGGCGCCCGGCGAAGAACTCACCCGCGAGGTAGCGATCCAGGCCGTACAGCACGAACCATTTCGGCCCGCCCGACGCCCCCACGATGGTGCTGAACTGATCGGGATGCAGCCCATCGCGCTGGATGGCACGCAGGGCCGCGGGGCCGGCATGCAGACACAGGGCAGTCATTGCGCGCTCTTCCTTCGCGTCTCGTCCCCGAAGGCGAAGGAACGGCAGATGTCGATGAACTGAAGGGCGCCGGTGGACAGGCTGCGCCGCTTGCGGAAATACAAGCCGAAGGTCAGCTCGACCTCGGAAAAGGGCAGGCCCTGCAGGGGCACGAAGTCGGCACACACGGCATTGTCCTGCAGCACTCGCGCGTCCACATAACACATGCCCAGATGCCGGGCCGCCATGTTCAGACGCAACGAGAGATTGCTGATCTCCCAGATGGTGCCGAACTCGTTGCGCAGCTTCTCGATGGCCGGGCGCACGTCAGGGTCTTCCAGGTGAGACACCATCAAGGGAATCTCGCGGATGATCCCCTCCGGGTCCTCACGCAGCCGCTCCAGCAGGGGATGCAGGCGGCTGATGACCAGCTTGCGCGACTCCGTGTAAAGCGGCACAGTCTCCAGCAGTGCCGGCATCTGCTGCTGGAAGGGCCCGAAGCCCAGCTCCAGGGTATCGGCAAGCACACCCTGGATGATCTTGCGGCTGGGCATCACATCCACCTTCAGGCGGGTCAGCGGATTGCTGTCGCAGTAATCCTCCAGCAGCTCGTTGCCGTATATCTGGCTGACGGAACCGCTCATGGCGAGCTGCAGCGTCGAGGACACCCCCTGACGGATATTGGCGATGTCGGCCAGCACGGCCAGTTCCTCTTGCAGCACCCGTGCGGCGTGGGTCTGCAGACGCCGACCGGACTCGGTCAGCATGATGGGCTTGCCGCGCTCGATCAGCCGGGTGCCCAGCTTGCGCTCCAGGGTGGCGATGGTCTGACTCACCGCCGACTGGGTGATGTAGAGACGATCGGCTGCGGACTTGAAGCCGCCGGTGTCGCAGACGGTCTTGAAGACACGGATCTCGTGGGTTTCCAGGTGTGAGGACTGCATCGGACAAAAGGCTCTGACAGGCTGTGGACAGCCACTTTAGCAATCAGGATTTCTTAAGCAACCATTAGCACGGCTAATTTTACCGTCAAAATGGCCATTCCTATAATACTCGCCAACTGTGCCCTGCGGGCACCTCCATTGTTCAGGAAGGAAGCAGAAAATGACTGTCGAATACTCCAAGGGCCTGGAAGGGGTCATCGCCGATGAAACCAGCATCAGCAATGTGGAAGGCGATATCGGCCGCCTGAGCTATCGTGGCTATCCCATCGAGCAGCTGGTGCAACAACCCTTCACCCGCGTGGTCTGGCTGGTGCTGTTCGGCGAACTGGCAACCCCGGAAGAGGAAGTGCGGCTGCAGCAGTATCTGCAGCGTAATGGCGCCCTGAGCGCGAGCGAGATCGCCACACTCAGAAGCCTGCCGCGTGAACTGCACAGCATGCGCATGCTGCAGTCCATGATCCCCATGCTGGACACCCGCCCGGTGGGCCCGCAGGAACTGCCCTTCAGCAATGACGAGGGCTATCGCGGCCTGTCCATTGTCGCCAAGATCCCCACGCTGCTGGCCACGTTCCGCCGCTTGCAGGTGGCCGACGAAGTGCCCGTGTATGACGCCGGCAAGCAGTACCTGGCCAACTTCCTCACCATGTTCCACAACAAGCCCGCCAGCCCCGAGCATGTGCACTGTCTGGCGCGCCTGCAGATCCTCCAGCTCGAGCACAGTTTCAACGCTGGCACCTTCACCTGCCGCGTGACTGCCAGCACGCTGGCGCCCGTGGAATCCGCCCTGTCCTCTGCCGTGGGCTCGCTCTATGGCACGCTGCACGGCGGGGCCGACGAGGCTGCCCTGAACGAGGCCATCAAAGTCGGTTCACCGGACAAGGCGCGCGCCTATGTGCTGGACTTGCTCGCGAACAAGGGCCGCCTGATGGGCATGGGCCATCGCGAGTACAAGAAGCTGGACCCGCGGGCCGCCATCCTCAAGCCGATGGCCGAGGCGCTGTGCAAGGGCACCGATTTCGAGAACGTGTTCCTGACGCTCAAGGAAATCGAGAAGGAATTCAACGCCGAGATGCAGAAGAAGGGCAAGGAAGTCTGGGCCAACCTGGAGTTCTACAAGGGCCCGGTCAACCTCGCCATCGGCATTCCCGCCACCTACTTCACGGCTGGTTTCGCCATGGCACGCAGTGTAGGCTGGCTGGCACACGTCCTGGAGTCCCGCATCGACAACAGGATCATGCGCCCCAGCGCGCTCTACACCGGGCCGGCCATCCGCTCCCTGTGACGACGCCGGGCGCCGCCTGAACAGCGCCCGACGGTGAGCCTCGCATGAAACAGACACACTCCGCCCCAGCCAGAAAGCGCCTGGTTCTGCTGGGAGGCGGACACAGTCACCTTGCTGTGCTGATGAGCCTGGCGAACGACCCGGTACCGGGCCTGGACGTCACGCTCATCTCCCGCGACGTCGATACCCCTTACTCCGGCGCCCTGCCCGCCCGTCTGTGCGGCCGTGCGCAGGACGACGACTTCTTGATTGACCTGCGACCGCTGGCCCAGATGGCCGGTGCCCGCCTGCTGCAGGCAAGCGTCGAGCAGATCGACCTGGAGCGCCGCGTGCTGCACTGCGCCGGACGTCCTCCCGTGCCCTTCGACATCCTCTCGCTGAATCTGGGCTCGCGCCCGGACCTGAGCGCCCTGCCGGGAGCGGCGCAGCACGCCGCAGCCGTCAAGCCCATCAGCGGCTTTCTGGAACGCTGGGAGCAGATTCAGCGCGACTACGACGCCGCCCTGGCCGCCGACAGGCTCTACACCATCGCCATCGTGGGCGGCGGCCCGGCCAGCGTCGAACTGGCCTGTGCCATGCAAGAGCATCTGCGCCGCAGTCGCGGCGTGCGACTCGCACTGCGCATCGTGCTGGTGTGCGCCCGCGCGCGACTGCTGGCAGGCATGGCGAGCAAGGCGGGCGACCTGGCGCTGCAGATGCTGCGGGAACGTGACATCGACGTGCGCCTGCACTGCCGAGTGCTGGCTGTCGAGACAGATCAGCTGCAGGTGGAGGAAACCCGCACTGGAGAGGAACCGCACACCACGCACATCCTCTGCGACACCAGCATCATCGCCACCGGCGCCGCCGCACCCGCGTGGCTGGCCACCACCGGACTTGCCCTGGACAGCAAGGGCTTCGTGCGTGTCAACAACCGACTGCAGTCGATGAGCCATCCCTTCGTGTTCGCTGCCGGCGACATCGCCGCGATTGCCGGCCAGCCGCGCCCCAAGGCCGGCGTGTATGCCGTGCGCCAGGGCATGCCACTGGCGCGCAATCTGCGCCGCTTCTTTCGGGGCGAGCCGCTGCTGCCCTATTTTCCGCAGAGCAAGGCGCTGGCCCTGCTGTACATGGGCGACGAACAGGCCATCGCCACCCGCGGCCAGTGGGCAGCCAGCGGCCACTGGGCCTGGCGCTGGAAGCACTGGATCGACAAGCGCTTCGTGGCCCGCTTCTCACGACCGACCCCACCACCGGCGGCCGAGCAGATCCGCTGTGCCGGCTGCGCCGCCAAGATCGGCAGTCATCTGCTCAGTGACGTGCTGGCCGAACTCAAGCCCTGCACTCACCCGGACATCCTGACCCGGCATGGTCTGACCGAGGATGCCGCCATCGTGCAGATCGATGCCCAGCGCGTGATGCTGCAAAGCGTCGATCATTTCCGAGCCTTCGTGAACGACCCTTACTTGTTTGCCCGCATCGCGACGGTGCACTGCCTCAGCGACATCCACGCGATGGGGGCCTCGTCGCACAGCGCACTGGCCATCATCGGCGTGCCGCACGCGGCACCCCAGATCATGCAGGACCAGATGCTGCAGGTGATGACGGGCTGCACGGAAGTGCTCAATGCCCATGACACCGCGCTCATCGGCGGGCACTCGGCCGAGACGGCGGAACTGAGCTTCGGCCTGAGCGTCACCGCCTTCGCGGCTCCGCAAAGCCTGCTGCACAAGACAGGTCTTGCGACGGGCGATCGCCTGATCCTGTGCAAGGCCCTGGGCACCGGCACGCTGTTCGCTGCCGACATGCGCTATCAGGCAAGGCAACGCTGGATCGCGCCGGCACTGGACCAGATGCAGCAGTCGAATCAGCGCGCCGCCGCGCTGTTCCAGCAGCACGGCGCCCGCACCTGCACCGACGTCACGGGTTTCGGCCTGCTCGGCCATCTGCGCGAAATGTGCGGGCCGCAGGGCGCGCAGGTCACACTGTGGCCGGAGCGCCTGCCCGTGCTTGAGGGCGCCCTGGAGTGTCTGGAGCGCGGCTGGTACAGCTCGCTGCACGTCGAGAACGCGCGCCATGCCGAGGTGCTGGAGAATGCCCAGGACCTGGGGCGCACAGCCCGCCTGCAGCTGCTCTTCGACCCGCAGACCGCCGGCGGCCTGCTCGCGGCCATCCGCCCGGAACAGGAGCAGGCCTGCCTCGCCGCTCTGCAGGCGGCCGGGTATCATGCCGCCAGCTGCATCGGCGAAGTCACGCACGCCGACAGCGGCACAACCGTCATCAGTCTGGCAGCAGTCCCTGCCTGAGGAGCCCGCCATGTTCCGCCTTCGCTTTCTCGTCCTGCTCCTGTGCGTCCTGGCCCCGCTTGGTCTCGATCACGGCCCGCTGGCACAGACTCGCGAGGTGGTCGACGCGGAACTGGGGCAACGGCATTTCCGCCGCGGCAACACCTTCAACAATCTGGAGCGCTACGAGGAAGCCATCGCCGAGTACGAGCTGGCAGTGACCGCCGATCCGAACCTCGCCGAGGCCTATCACAACATGGCGAGCATCCTGTACTTCCAGAAGCGCTACGCGGAGGCCATCCCCGCGTATCAGCGCTTCGTGGCCCTGCAGAAGGAACCGTCGGCCGCGCTCATCGCGGCGCTGAACACGCTGGGGCAGCTGTTGCGTGATGAGCAGCGCTATGCCGAGGCCCTGCCCATCGATCTGCAGGCCATCGAGCGGGACCCGAAGAATGCCTCGCAGATCTATGTCATGGGGAACACCTACTTCAATGCCGGCTTTGCAGAAGAAGCCGCGAAGATCTTCGCGAAGGCGCTGGAAGTGATGCCGGAGGATGCCTATCTGCACCGCTCGCTGGGTCGCATGTATGAAGACATGGGACGCCTGGAGGATGCACTGGCACAGTATCAGGCAGCCTCGGCGGCAGACCCGACCTCGGATTTCTACAAAGACCTGGTCAGTGCACTCGAAGCCCGTGTGGCCCAGAGCAAGGCGGGTGCGACTCCCTGAGCCGAACGGGCCGCGTGTCCCTCTTCAGCGGCCCAGACGTTGCGCACGCTCCTGTGCGGGCAATTCGGCAAGCGCCGCCACCTCGGCGTAGAAGGCCGGCAGGTCGCCCTGCTTCTGTGCCAGCAGGTCTGCGAAGAAAGGCACCAGAGCATTGTAGGACGCCACCGTGGCCAGCTGGGCATTGTTGAGCGGCCCCTCGAACCAGCGGTCATAGCCGGTGTAGGACGTGGTCGCGCGCCAGCGTTGATAGTCCAGGCGCAGTTGCTCCTGCAGCGCCTGCTTGCCCTCCCGCATCTGCGTCTGCGGCACATCACTGCCGTAGAGCGTGCGCAAGGCCTCCCGATGCGCGCTCACCAGTTGCACGAACTCCTGTTGCAACTGGTTCTCCCGTGCGATCTGCGCAAGCAGCGGCGCGTCGCTCTGCCCCTGCTGCGCCAGCCAGCGCCGCAAGCCTTCCTGCTCGACGAAACTGGCGAAGCTTTCGTTGAATTCGGTGTCCCCGGGAACATAGAGCCTTTGATGGGCCAGCTCGTGAAACAGCAGTGCCACGAGACGGTGATCCGGGCGCCGCAGCACAGCGCTGGTCAGCGGGTCGTTGAACCAGCCCAGGGTGGAATAGGCATCCACCCCTCCGCTGTACACCTCCAGCCCCTGCGCTCGCAGGCGCTCGGCATAGCGCTGCGCGGCCTGCTCGCTGAAATAGCCGCGATAGCTCACACAGCCGGCAATCGGATAGCACCACTGCGTCGGTTCGACGGAAAATTCGGACGCCGCGAAGACATTCCACACCACGTAGGGACGATCAAGCGCGGTGAAGCTGCGATAGCTGCCACCCGAGGGAAGCTGCAGGGAATGCTCCGCAAAGTCGAGAGCCTGCTGCACCTGCTGCAGCTTGGCGCGGGTCTGTGCATCCAGGGAAGAATCAGCCAGCAGCTGCTCGATGTCCTCGCGTCCATGCAGAAGAGACAACTGGCCCCTTGCTGCCTGACCGTAATAGCTCACGGTTTCGCAGGAGACGAGCAGGACTGGCACGAGAAGCAGAACCAGGGAACGGGCGAGGGCCTTGCGCATGGCGGCTCCTGGCGCTGTCACTCACGCGGCTGCAGCGTGATCTCGAACAGATTGCCCCAGAGCTTGCCGGTGACGAAGAGTCTGCCGTCGCCGCCCTCCGGCGCCGGCAGCCAGGCGATGCCGTTGAGCACGGCGTCGCCCCCGCCCGTCTGCGTCTGCTCGGACAGCCCGGTCAGATCAACCACGGCATTGACGACGCCGGTGGCAGGATCGATGCGCACGATGGTGTCTGTCTGCCACACATTGGCCCAGACCTCGCCGTTGATGTATTCCAGCTCGTTCAGGGAGTGCAGGGGCGTGCCGTCCAGCGTGACCGGCACCTTGCGCACCAGCGAGAAATTCTCCGGCTCGATGAACTGCAGCACATCGCTGCCGTCACTGAGGATCAGGTGTGTGCCGTCCCACGCCAGGCCCCAGCCTTCGGTAGGGTGATAGTGCGAGGTGATGGTCTCGAAAGTCTCCAGGTCGTACACGAAGACGATATTGGACTGCCAGGTCAATTGATACAGGCGATTGCCGACAATCGAGATGCCTTCACCGAAATAGCGGCTCGGCAGACGGATGCTCTGCAGCACGCGGCCCTCTTCCCAGGCGATCCGGCTGAGTGACGAGCGGCCATTGAGTCCGGTGCCCTCGTACAGATAACCGCCGTTGAACTCGAGCCCCTGGGTGAAGGCATCGGTGCGATGCGGGTAGGCCTTCACGACTTCGTAGCCGTAGACCGGCACCTCGGCCTGAAGGAAGCCAGCGCAGAGAAGCAGTGCAGAGCCAAACAGAAGTGATTTCACCATGGACAGAGGCACAGGCCTACCTTGATCAAGGACAGAGGGAACGCGACACGAGCGTGCTAGACTCCCGCCACGACAGCTCGACCAAAGTCTATGGAGGAAGCCAGACCATGGCAAGTAATTGTCTTTTCTGCCGGATTGCCGCCGGCGACATTCCGTCAAGCGCGGTCTACAGCGACGACGAGATCTACGCCTTTCGCGACATCAACCCCGCCGCGCCACAGCACATCCTGGTGATTCCACGCCGACACATCCAGAGCCTGGCCGACACCGAGGCAGATGATGCCGGTGTGCTAGGTCGCCTGCTGGTGTGCGCCCGCACCATCGCGGAACAGCAGGGCTTCGCCCAGACCGGGTTCCGCAGCGTGTTCAACACGGGCGTCGATGGCGGACAGACCGTCGGTCATCTGCATCTGCATCTGCTGGCCGGGCGCGCCATGCACTGGCCGCCGGGCTGATCAACGCCCCAGCCGTTCGCGCAGCTCACGCAGACTGACCGGGTCCGCGCCCACGATGCCATGCTCAGTGACAAGCGCTGTCACCAGGCGGGCGGGCGTGACATCGAAGCCGTAGTTGTTGACCGCACTGTGGCTGGCCATCACCTGCACCCGGCTCAACACGCCGGCCGCATCCAGCCCCTGGATATGCGAGACCTCGTGGGCATGGCGCTGCTCGATGGGAATCTCGCGCACACCGTCCTGCAGCGTGAAATCGATGGTGGACACCGGCAGCGCCACGTAGAACGGCACCGCGTTGTCGTGGGCGGCGAGCGCCTTCAGATAGGTGCCGATCTTGTTGCAGACATCGCCTGTCGCCGTGGTGCGGTCGCTGCCCACCAGACACAGATCCACCTCGCCATGCTGCATCAGGTGGCCGCCGGCGTTGTCCACGATCACGGTGTGCGCAATGCCTTCCTGCTGCAGTTCCCAAGCCGTGAGAAAGGCGCCCTGGTTGCGCGGGCGCGTCTCATCCACCCAGACATGCAGCGGAATGCCCCGGGCATTGGCCTTGTAGAGGGGCGCCAGCGCCGTGCCCCAGTCCACCGTGGCCAGCCAGCCGGCATTGCAATGGGTCAGCACGTTCAGGCACGCGGCATCCGGCTGGCGCCGCCGTTTGTCGGCCCAGGCGGCCTCCAGCAAGGCCAGTCCGTGCTCGCCGATGGCGCTGCAGGCCGCCACATCCTCATCCGCCAGCTGCCCGGCCAGCGCGAGCGCCACCTCCCTGCGTTGCATGGCAGGCACGGACTGCAGGGCCTGCTGCACCCGCTCCAGAGCCCAGCGCAAATTGACTGCCGTCGGTCGTGTCGCCAGCAGACGGGCGCAGACTGCGTCCAGATCGACCGCTCCCTCGCGCAGGGCCAGCGCCACGCCGTAGGCCGCCGTCACGCCGATCAGTGGCGCCCCGCGAATCTGCATGCTCTCGATGGCATGACAGGCGTCACTCAGCGTGCGCAGCGCCACGGTCTCGAAGTGATGAGGCAGGCGGGTCTGATCGATGATGTGCACGCATTGCTGTGCCGTGTCGAACCAGATCGTGCGGTAATGGCGGGCGTTCACGTGCATGGAAGTTCCTCAGATCACGCGCTCGTTGCCGCCATCCACGGGCACCTGGGCGCCCGTGGTGCGGGCGAAACCCTCGCCGGCCATGAGCACTGCAAGCCTGGCCACATCGCTCGACTGCACGGTGCAGCCCAGCACATTGTTGCGTTTGTAGTCCTCGACGCTCATCTGATAGCTGCGCGCTCGGGCCGCGAGCACGTCTTCACTCCAGATGCCGGTGTCGAAGACGGCATTGGGGTGCAGAGTGTTCACGCGAATGCCCTTGCCACCGAGTTCCAGTGCCGCGACTCGCGCCAGTTGCGCAAGCCCGGCCTTGGCCACGGAATAAGCCCCGGCTCCCGGCCCCGGCGCCGGCACATTCTTTGAACCGATGAAGACGACACCAGGCTGCTGGCCCAGACTCAGGAAGGGCACGCAGGCCCGCAGCAGACGCATGTGCGAGCTCAGATTGAGGGCCAGCGAATCGTCCCAGACCTTGTCATCCATGCTGCCCAGCGGACAGCTGGCGGGGAAGTTTCCAGCATTGCTGACGAGGATGTCGATGCCACCGAAGTGGGCCACCGCCGCCTCGATCGCGTGTTGAATAGCGCTGCTCGACGTGACATCGCAGACCAGACCGAGCACCTGGGCACTGTGCCACTGCTGCGTGATGCCCGGCGCGATGTCCAGCGCCACCACGGCAGCACCTTTCGCGACAAAGGCATCGACGCAGGCCTTGCCGATGCCTGAGGCCGCGCCGGTCACCAGCACCACTCGCCCCTCGAACTCCGCACGCGCGGCGCCGCGCTTGAGCTTGGCCTGCTCCAGTTCCCAGTACTCCAGGTCGAAAAGATCCTGCGCCGGCAGGGCGGTCCAACCGCCCAGCGCCTCGCCCCATTGCATGGCACGCACGGTATGCTGGCTGATGTCCTCGACCACACGCAGGCGTCTGGCGTCCTGGGCCAGGTAGACCATGCCGCGCTCACGCCACACCGCCGTGCGGGCCACTGGATCGAGGCAGGTGTGATGCGGCTGGGCATGGCGGGAGAACCGCGCGCGATAGTCGTCGGCGAACAGTTGCAGGCCCGGCAGTGGGTCGGCGTCCAGCACCGCGGAATGCGGCTTGGTGTGAATGCTGTGATCCGGCGTCAGCGGCCCGCGGGTCGCGACAGCGCCCGCATTGGCCAGCCCGGCGAATCCGGCAGCGGCGGGCGAGCGATCCCAGCGCACCAGCACGGGCGCCCCCAGCAGCTGGCTGGCCGCCAGACGCAGACTGGCCAGGCGCTGATAATCCTGCACCTGGGGTGTCACGGTGTCGGTGGCAGCAGAATCCCAGGCACCTCGCTCGCGCAGATAGTCTTCCGCCTTGCTCACGAGTGCGATCATGCGTTCGTAGCTGGCTCGGCAATCATCGTCGAAGGTGATGATGCCGTGGTGCAGCAGGACGATACCCTGCAGCCTGCTCCAGTCAGCGTCGCGCGTGGCCTCGTGAACCTGGCGCGCCAGGATGAAGCCAGGCATCACATAGGGCAGCACCAGCACATCCGGGCCGTAGAGTTCGCGCAGAGCCTGCTCACCACCGGGACTGTTGCTGATGGCGACGACGGCATCGGCGTGGGTGTGATCGACATAGCGCGTGGGCACCAGCGCATGCAGGATGGCCTCCACCGACGGCGTGGGCGCGCCCGGGTCGAGCAGCGCAAGACGCAGTTCACGCATCATGTCGGTGTCAGACAATGCGGGCAGCGCGGCGAGGGCCTTCAGGTAGTCAAGCCGCACGGGCGCAAACCCGCCGGCGGCGATGGTCTGCAAGTCCCAGCCCGAGCCCTTGACGAAGAGCACGTCCTCTTCCTGACCGAAGACATTGCGCAGGCGGCCCTTGACCGAGGTGTTGCCACCGCCATGCAGCACCAGATCGGCATCCCGCCCGAGCAGCCGGGAACTGTAGACGCGCAATCCCAGTTGCGGATCGCGGGCGAACTGCACCGCTTCTTCATCATTCCACAGACTCAACATGTGCCTGGCTCTCGCAAACAGGGGATTCGGAAATGAAAAACGCACCCTCGGGTGCGTTTTTCGTGTTGCCGGACCGGTGGCAAACCGCTCCGCATGACTTCAGGGACCATCAAGGCTCCATTACGGATATCCCGGTAATGCCAGCCTGTCGGGCAGAGTCCATCACAGACACCAGCGTTTCCACGTTTGAACGCACATGCGGCTTGATGATCAGGGTTGCCGCAGGATTCTCGGCTTTCAGTCGGTCGATGTTGGAGCGAATCTGGCTCATCAGAATGGGGCGGGGCTCGCCGTTCAGGATGATGTCATTGTTGGCGCCAAGTTCGATCAGGATATTCTTCGGGCCGTCATCCTGCTGCTCATTCTGCGGCTGGTTGTTGCCCTGGCTGCTGGCGGCGTCGATGGCCGTCTCGGACAGGAATGTCGCTGTGACCACGAAGAAGATCAACAGAATGAACACCACGTCGAGCATGGGGGTCAGGTCTACGTTGCTTTCATCGTTCTTGCGGGTGCCGGCCAGTTTTCTCATTGTTCTATACCTTGTCTGGAGATGATTGACCTTCTTCCAGGCCAACTCGTCTTGTTGTGTCGAATTCGGAGTGGTGATTGCAGAGCGGAAAATGTCCTGAAGCGTTCTGGTTCCTTAACCGTCTGGGGGCCAAGTATACCCGATAAAGAATTGTCCACAAGCCCCGGCGCCGGGGCCTTCCGGAGCAATCGACAGAGTGCCGATCACCCCGGACACTGACGGGATTTACTGCAGGGAGTCGACAGTAAACTTAACGATTTCAGCCAGTTGCTTGACAGGCTTGGCATCGCGGGAATTCACGCGCAGACCGTAAAGCAGGTTCATCAACGCTTCCACGGCGAAGTCGGCAGAGACACCCTTGCGCAGCTTGCCGGCCTTCTCGGCGTCCTTGATGCGCTTGAGCAGGGCCTTGCGCACCACGGCGAAGGAATTGCGGACGATCTTCTGGATGTCCTTGTTGTAATTGATGCTTTCACACAGGGAGTTGACGAGCAGGCAGCCCATGCCACGCTGCTTGTTGGTCACGGAGATCACCGCCAGGTCGAAGTACTTCTCTATGGCCGCCCAGGGTGCCAGGTCTGCGTTGTTCAGGGAGGCGTCCAGATCTTTCGCGATCAGCTTGTTGTAATGGTCGAGACAGGCCTTGAAGAAGGTGTCCTTGTCGCCAAAGGAGTTGTAAAGAGTGCCACGGTTGATGCCGGTCACGTCCAGCAGCTTCTGCACGGAACTGGCTTCGAATCCCTCGCGCCAGAACTGCTCCATTGCATTGGTCAATACATCGTTGTACTCAAACTCTACTGGTCTCGCCATGATAAATGCTCGGTCTCGTCTCGATTAGTGATACACGATCAGCGCGCAGAACTGCTGATCCAGCGGAAATTAAAAACGGCCGCGATTGTAGTACAGGGCCGTTCTTTTTACATCTAATGATACAAAATAATACATATTGCAGGGCGAGGTCATGCATGCAGGAGGCGTTTCGTGAGCTTGTGCACACAGTCTCGAGCGGTCGGGCGAAGCACAAGGTAGAACAGCTGTTCTATTTTCCTCAGTTCACGGTCATGGGATAACCGGACTCTCCGTCAAACTCCAGACGCAGTCACCACGACTCCAATCAGACCGCCGAGCACCCCGCCCCAGACCACCAGCCAGCCCAGATGCTTCTTGATCATGGCCTGCACGATCTCCTTCACCAGCTGCGGGGTCAGCTCGTCAAGTCGGCGATCCACTATGTGCTCGATGCGCGCGTGCAGCGACTCCCGCCCCTCGGTGGCATTGGCAATGCCGCGGGCGAGACTGGCACGGAAGTCCTCGGAGTCCACGACCCCCAGGAAGTACTCGCGCATCTTGCGCACGAAGGGGTCACGCAGCGGATTGAGAGCATCACGTCCGCCGAACATGGCCAGCATGCTGCCAAACGATGAGGCCATGATGACATCCAGGAGGGCGTCGAAGGCCTTCTCCAGATCCAGCTTGTCGATGAGTTTCTGGATCTCCGCATCCAGACCGCGTGCCACGCTTCCGGATTGCTGCAGGAACTTGTCGATGTTATCGGGGCTGAAGAACTGCTGCATGATGAGCTTGCGAATGCCGCGCTTGAAGTCCTCGAAATGCAGCGGCACGACACCGGAGCCATAGAAGCCAGGTACGCGCTCGAACAGCATGTGGATAGCCAACCAGTTGGTTACGCTGCCCGAAAGGGCGAACAGGCCGATGCTCATGAACCAAGGGGCAGCCGCAAAGGGCAGCAAGCCCAGCAGCACAAGCGCTCCAGCAACAAGATTGGTCAGCAGACTTTTGTCAATTGTCACGGGGTGTCACCAGCAAGAAACCGCAGTGCGCGCGGCGGGCGGCGCATGATACGGGAAAGCGGAATGCCGATTCAACCTGGCCCGGACGCGGGGGGCACGGGTTCAGCAGGGCCCATCGCGGAAGCGGCGATGACTCTGAATGGGCATTCTGGCACGCAGTGCCGCCAGGGCCGCCAGATCCAGTTCCGCCACCGCCACGCCGGGACCGGACTCCACGCAGGCAAGAATGCGCCCCCAGGGGTCGACGATCATGGAGTGTCCCCAGGTTTCCCGTGTGGCATTGTGGACACCGCCCTGATTGGCGGCCAGCACATAGCATTGATTCTCGATGGCACGCGCGCGCAGCAGGACTTCCCAGTGCGCCTCTCCCGTCACTTTCGTGAAGGCCGAAGGCACGGTGAGCAGCTGCGCCCCCTGTTCCAGCAAACGCCGGTAGAGCTCCGGGAAGCGCAGGTCATAGCAGATGCTCAGGCCGATGCACCCCAGCGGCGTCTGCACGCAGACAGGGGCATCCCCCGGCTCGAAACTGCGCGACTCCGAATACTGCGCCTGACGGTCCTCCACCTGCACGTCGAACAAGTGCATCTTGTCGTAGCGCGCCACCAGTCGGCCCTGCGGGTCGTAGACCATGCAGGCCGGTCGCACGCGTCCGCCTGGCACCTGTTGCGCTGACTCTGTGCTGCCTGACGGCCGTGTACTCACAGGCATGCTGCCGGCAATCAGCCAGGCGCCGGTGATGCGCGCCTGCTCTTGCAGAAAGCCCTGCAGCAGAGCGGCAGTGTCACCTTCACGCTCCGCGAACTGACTCAGAGGCCCGCCATCGAGCACGGCGAAGTTCTCGGGCAACAGGATCAGTTCGGCGCCCTGGGCTCGCGCCTCGGCGATCAGTTGCGCCGCACTGCTCAGATTGGCGTGCACATCGGCGCCGCTGACCATCTGCACAACCGCTGCCTTGTGTTGCATGGCGTTCTCCTGTGTTGAATGAGACATCAGACCCGTGGCGCGGAGGGCTGGGCGCCTGGCGCTGCAGGTGCCGTGCTCGGGCCGGGCGGGCTGCCCGCCGGACTGGCAGGCGCAGACTCGGTGGAAGGCGTGCCGAACACCTGGTTCAGGCGTGGCTCCAGACCTGCCCACGGCCCCTGCAAGGTGTACTGCGCGCTGGTCAGACTGTCGACCTGATCCCCGAATATCTGGTCGAACAGGAACACACCGACTGCCACCTGCCAGTTGATCAGGTTATTGAGCACCGCGATGCCACTGAGCCAGGGAATGTTGTCGCTGATGGGCAAGGTGATGTACATGCTGCCATCGATGGTCTGCCGGACGAGGTCGATATCGCCGGTAATCTGGAACAGACTGGCCGGCCCGATGATCTGCAGCCGGTCCTGGATGCTCACGATGCCCTGGTTGAGACTCACCTCCCCCAGGATCTGTTCGTAGGACAGCCCGCTGCGCAACAGGTCGTCACTGAAGCGCAGGCGTCTCACCACGGCGTCGAAATTGATGATGCTGATCAGCTTGAGAGCGCTGTTGGCCGCCCCGGCGTTGCCCTGCAGGAAACGCCCTTCCAGGATGCGCATGTCCAGATTGCCGCTGAGCGACTTCGAGGCGAAGAAGGCCGGGCTGCCAGGCCAGTCGAGACTCGCGTTGAACAGGGCGCTGGTGCTCTGCAGGCTGGGCGCATAACCGAATGCGCTCAGCACCCCGCCGATATCCCCCGCCTCCAGCACCGCGTTGATGTAGCTGTGATGCCGCTCGCCGTCGAAAGTCCAGAGGACACGTCCTTCCTCGGCCTCCCTGCCTGCACGCACTCCGCGGGCATCGATCAGGACATCGGTGAATTCGGCACCCGCCGGTGTCGGGTGCAGGCTGAAGGACCAGCGCCCGTAGTCCGCCTCGCCACGCATTATGCTGTCGGCCGCAAACTGCATGGCCACGAAGCGCCTCGGATCGACGCCAGCCAGCGCATCCACGCGTTCCGGCGGCTCGGGCGGCCCCATGAATCCTGCCAGGGCCGGATCGAGCTCCGGCGGCTCCGGCGCCGGCGGCGCCGGCAGGCGCAGATGCTGCAGCTTCACATCCAACGGCAGCGAGCGCGAGTAGGGCAGACTGATCTCGCCGGCCACCATGTCACTGCGCAGTGCCAGATGCCAGGCGCGATCACGGGGCGACACCTGCACATTGAGGTCAGGCACGGTCTGCCCGAAAGCCTGCAGACTGCCGATGGTCACATCCGCGAGGTTGAGCACATCCCGCAAGGTACTGAACCCCGCGGTGGGATTGGCGGAGCCGCCGGCATCGCCAGCCAGTGCAGCGGTCCATTCCTCGAGCTGCAACTGCGGCAGACTGCCCACCACGTCGATCCCCGGAGCGCTCGCATTCAGACGACGCACATTGAGGGACAGGTCCTGCGCACCGAGATACACCAAGCCATCACGCACGCGCCCCTGGTCCACGCCGAGTGTGAGCGAAACCAGATCTGCCAGCCCGGCCTGGATCTGCTGGCGCCCGTCGAGGAAATCGACGCCCAGGCGGAAGTCCATGGCCTGCGCGGCAGGCTTGGCAAAAGGTGCCGGATACCCCAGTTCCACGCCCTGCAGGGCGGACTCGATGCTGAGCCGGCGACGCGCCGCTGCGGCCGTCGCAGGATCGGCGTCGGCCGCAGGCTGGACGATATCCAGACGTGCCACATAGTCCATCTCACCCTGCATGCGCGACAGCAGATCGACCACGAACCGACTCTGCCGAGGCCAGCCGGCCAGGGCGTCGATCCCGACCCGGCCCTGCAGATCCACCTGCGTGGTGCTGGTTCGCGCCGCGTCCACCACGCTGTTGATGGCCACGCTGACGGGCTGCTCGAACAGCTGAGCCTGCAGCGCGCTGCCCTGCAGCCCCGTCTGCGTGTTGTAGTGCAGGGCGCCGGCGATGCCATCGAAACGCAGATCGAACTCGGGAATGAACAGACTGTTGTCCTGCAACTGCACAGCCACGTCGACCACGGGGGTGGCGGAAGGAACCGCCAGCGGAAAACTCAGCCCCAGTCCCACATTCACCGTGCCGCCGCCCTCCCAGTTCTGCAACAGACTGCCGATCCCACGGGTTGCCGGCGCCTGGGCCAGGAAATCGATGGCCTGTTCGGCACTGCCACTGCCCAGCCCCGTGACACTCAGCCAGCTGCCCTGCCCCTGCACGTCCGGCCGAATGGCAGCGGACGTGGCATCGAAGGCCAGACCCAGGGTTTCGCCGGACTCCACGTGAATGTCGATGTTGCGGTCGGCAATCACGACATGGCCCTGCAACTGCTCCAGCGCGGGCCAGTCGCGCCCGTACACCAGAGTGCCCTCATCGACGTTGAAGACCAGCTGCAGCGTCCGGCTCTGCGGCGCGGCGCCCGGTAGCATGGAACCGCGATAGATCAGGCCGCTGTCGAACGCGCGACCACCGATGATCGCCCCATCGATCCAGTTCATGACATTGCGCAGGTTCTCGCGCACACGAGGTCCTCGCGGCAGGTACACCGACTTGCGGCTGATGTCAGCCTCGGCAAGTCCCACCATGAGTTCCAGGGTGGCGGTGCGCTCCGTCTCGGACGTCTTGCGGAAATCCGTTGCGAAGCGGGCATGCCCCGTGAGCATGTCGTTCTCGGCCACGATCACACTGCTGGCGAGCCGCAAGTGCTGCCCCTGCGTCAGATCCAGCGCGAAATTGACGCGACCGTTGACCCGATCATAGGTCCACATGTCGTTGAAGAGGTCCGGCAGCTGCATCATGAAGCGCGTGCTGTCGACCTCGGCCATGCCACGCAGGTGCTGCGCGCTGGCATCGAGCGACATCTCCACATAGCCGTCCATGCCCCACAGCGAGGGCACGCCATTGCGCGCATTCACGCTGACATCGCTCAGATTGGCCGTGAGGGAGAATCGGGGCGCGGCGCCGTCTGCCGTGACCGGCGCCGGCTGCGCAGTGCCGACCACCGGGGGAAATTGCCAGCGCAAGCCGACCTGCTGCAGATCACCACGCAGATTGTGTTCGGTGAGCTGCGTGTCGGTGGCCGGCGGCAGCAGATCCAGGCGCGTTGCCAGCGTGTTCAGGAAGCCCAGATCGAGCCGGTCCGCCCGCAGCTCGACGAAATCATCCGGGACAAACTGCACATAGGCATTGCTGTTCTCCCAGAGGACGGACTCCTGCCGCAGCGACAGATCGCGGGCCCACATCTCCCAGCCTGGGGAGCCCGCGAGCCGGCGCAGGAAGACATCGGCGCGGATCTCGTCCAGCAGCAGGGACGGCCCGTCCGTGGGGCGCCCCACCCCGAGTGCCTGCAGCGCCACGCTGCTCTGCACCGATTCCAGCTGTCCGTCCTGCACTCGCGCCCAGACCTCGCCGCCCCCCGCGAGGGAGTGCAGATGCAGCAGCTCGCCCAGGGCCAGCCCCTGCAGCATTTCGGAATAATCAGTCTGCGGCAGACTGGCGTACAGCGTGCCGGTCAGGCTGGCCAGGGTGTCGCCGGTCAGCTCGGCGGCGAGGACCAGCGGCTCCACGACACCGGACTGCGCCAGCGCCAGATGCAGGAAACGTTGCGCGCCCTGATTGCGCAGCAGCAGATCACTGCGCTCGAAACTGCTGCGGCGGCCGTCCTGCCGCAGCAAGGTCAGGCGCAGATCGCTCAGACGCAGAGTGCTGACACGCGAGACCAGCGCCAGCATCTGATCAGGGTCCATGGGGACTTCTGGATTCACGGCAAAGCCGGACAGCTGCCAGCGCCCGCTGGCATCTTCGTGCAGGGTGAGTTCGGGATTGCGGATATCGACGGCACGCAGCACCAGGCGGCGTTGCAGCACACTGCCGAGGGCATCCAGCTCCAGGGTGATATTGTCCAGCAATACGAGCTGCTCGCTGGGAGAGGACACGACCGGGAAGATGAGCACCTGCTGCAGGGTCAGCACGGGATTGAAGCGCCGCCAGCTGCCTTCCAGCACGCCGATCTGCACCTGCTGGCCCAGACTGGCTGACAGACTGGCCTCGACATCCTCACGATACTGCGCCGCATAGGGCAGCAACTGACGTCCGACGCTGACGTAGACGGCCACCAGCATCAGCAGCGTCAATGCCAGCGTGATGAACAGCGAGATTGTCTTCTTGATTGCGGTGAGGATCATCGTGACTTCAGCTCGGCACATGCGACATTGCGCGGGCGGCACGCTCGCCCCGGATTGCTGTGCGTCAGGCCGGACCTAGAACAGCACAACGTCAAACTGCTCCTGAGTATACATGGGTTCCACTTCAAACCTGACCGTCTTGCCCGTCAATTCTTCCAGGTCCGCCACCGCACTGGACTCCTCGTCCAGCAGCCGGTCCACCACGACCTGGGCAGCCATCACCAGAATCACATCGTTTTCGTAGGCCCGCGCCACGCGCAGGATTTCCCGGAAGATTTCATAGCAGACTGTCTCGGCGGTCTTCACCCGGCCGCGCCCCTTGCACACCGGACACTCGCTGCACAGCAGCTGTCCCAGACTCTCGCGCGTGCGCTTGCGCGTCATTTCCACCAGCCCCAGTTCGGACATGCCCGTGATGGTGGTGCGGGCATGATCCTTCTCCAGCGCCTTCTGCAAGGTACGCAACACCTGGCGCTGATGCTCCGGGTCCTGCATGTCGATGAAATCAAGAATGATGATTCCACCCAGATTGCGTATGCGCAGCTGTCGCGCGATGGCCGTGGCCGCTTCCAGATTGGTCTTGAGGATCGTCTCGGCGTGATTGCGACTGCCGAGATAGGCACCCGTGTTGACGTCGATGGTGGTCATGGCCTCGGTCTGGTCGATGATGAGGTCGCCGCCCGACTTCAGCTTCACTTCGCGCCCCAGCGCCTTGTTGATTTCGTCGTCTATGCCGTACAGATCAAAGATGGGCCGCTCGCCGGCATACAGTTCGAGTCGATTGCGAAACTCCGGAATGAAGTCGTCGATGAAGCGCGCGATCTCGTCGCTGGCGGCCTGGGTGTCGACGCGGATCTTCTCGATCTGCGGGGTGATCAGATCGCGCATCGCACGCATGTACAGCGGCACGTCGCGATACACGATATGGGCGTCACGGCCGTCACCGATGCGCCGCTCCACCGCCGTCCACAGCTTCTTCAGGAAACGGATGTCTTCCAGGACGTCCTCCAGCGTGGCGCCCTCTGCCGCCGTGCGGATGATGAAGCCCCCGCGCCCCTGCATGTCCTCCTGCGCGATGGCCTGCTCGACCACCTCCTTCAGACGCGCGCGCTCCGCGTCGTTCTCCAGCCTCTGGGAAATGCCGAAATGCGTGCTGCGGGGCAGGTACACCAGATTGCGCGAGGGCAACGTCAGATGCGTGCTCAGGCGAGCCCCCTTGGTGCCGATCGGATCTTTCACCACCTGCACCACGATCATCTGCCCTTCACGCACCAGGTTCTGGATGGGTGCCGGATTCGGATCGCGGACCTCGAAGCCCTCGGGGCTGATCGGCGAGATGTCCGCACTGTGGATGAACGCCGCACGCTCCAGCCCGATGTCGACGAAGGCCGCCTCCATGCCGGGCATCACGCGCACCACCTTGCCGACATGGATGTCGCCCACATGACCCTTGCTGTGCGGCCGCTCGACGAATATCTCCTGCAGCAGGCCGTTCTCGATCAGGGCGACGCGGGTCTCCATCGGGGTGACATTGATCAGGATCTCTTCGCTCATCAAGGCCTCCCGGGGCCGGCATCCAGGGCAGTGGGCACGCCGAAGGCGGCCAGCAGCTGCGCGGTTTCGAACAAAGGCAGCCCCACCACGCCGGTGTAGCTGCCCGTCATGGACTGCACGAACAAGGCCCCCAGCCCCTGGATGGCATAGGCGCCCGCCTTGCCCGCCGGTTCGCCACTGGCCCAGTAGTGCTCGCAGTCCTGAGCACTCAACGCACGAAAGCGCACCTGGGTGCAGGACATTCGTCCCTCTGCGCGCTCGCCCTGACACAGGGCGACGGCCGAATACACCTGATGCTCAGTGGCAGACAACAGCCCCCACATGCGCAAGGCATCCTCGCGGTCACGCGGCTTGCCCAGGATCTGGCCGGCACACACCACGATGGTGTCGGCCCCCAGCACCGGCAGAGCGGGCCCGGGCATCAGGGCCTGAGCCGAGCGAGCCTTCTCCAGGGCCAGCCGCTGCACATAGTCCTGCGGCAACTCTCCGGGGCGGGTGGTTTCGTCGACCTGGTGCTCGATCACGGCGAAGGACACGCCGATCTGACGCAGCAGCTCCATGCGCCGGGGCGAGGCCGAGGCCAGCACGAGGCGGGGACTTGCAGGCAAAACTGAAAGGGACATGAGGCTCCTGCGAACGTTGGGGAGACTAGCGCACGCTGAAACCACGACGCATCTGGCGCAACAGCACGAAAAGCCAGGGCCAGAGGAACGCGCTGGAGAGAGCGCCAAGCAGGAAGAAGAGGTCCGAGGTGACCGCCTGATTCGCGGCGATCTTCATCCAGTGGGTCATCATGAGATAGAGGCCGGTCATCGCCAGCACCACGCCACTCTGCTGCAGGGACGAAAACATGCGCAAGCGCTGGTGCAGGCTCAGCGTGATGTAGGCGATCGCGGCCAGCGCGAGGGCATTGAGCCCGAGCAGGGAACCATCGAGAATGTCGAGGAGCAGACCTGCCACCCAGGCGAAACCGATGCCGACACGATACGGCAGCGCCATGGCCCAGTAGATCAGCACCATCGCCACCCACTGCGGACGATAGTTGAGCGCCCACTCGGGGAACGGCACGATGGCCAGCAGGAAGGCCACAACGAAGGTAAGGTAGACCACCCAGGTGGCATTGGTTTTCTGTTCCATCGGTTCAGTCCTGCCCTGCCGGGGCTTCGGGCACGATGTCGGCCAGTTCGGACGGCAGCGGCATGTCCTCGACGGGAGTTTCCTCGAGCGTCGCTGCCGCCTGGGTTGCGGCCGGATCGGCCGGCGTGTCGGTGGCGCCTGATGCCACCGCGTCTTGCTGAGCCGGAGCGGCCTGATCTGCCTCCACGGCAGTGGCGGCATCACCAGTCGCGCCAGCCTCGGGCTCCTGCGCCTGGGTCACTTCGATCCAGTCGGGCACACTGCCATCCAGAGGCGCCACTTCTGCCTCTTTCACCGGCAGTTCGAGCAGCATCACATGGCGGGTGCGATCCATCTGCGCGAGAGGCCTCGCCTTGATGATGGCAAAGGGCTGCCCCGGGTCGTGCACCACACTGGTGACCTCGGCCACCGGGTAGTCCTTGGGGAAACGCTGTCCGAGTCCGGAACTCACCAGCAGATCGCCCACCACGATGTCACTGGTATCAGGCACGTACTCCAGTTCGAGCTCGGGAATCTCGCCGCGGCTGCCACGCGCGATCGCCCGCTCGCCACTGCGATTGACTTGCACGGGCGTGCCGTGACGCGAATCGGTGATGAGCATGACCCAGCTGGTGAAGGGCAGCACTTCCACGACCTGACCCATCAAGCCGTAGGCATCAAGCAAGGCCTGGCCCGCTTCGACCCCATGCTGGGCACCCCGGTTGATGAGCACGCGGCGCGCGCCCGGGTCGCTGGAGATATTGATGATCTCGGCGGTGAGGATGTGCCCCTCGACACTGGCCGAGGCCTCCTGCAGGGCGCGCAGGCGCTGGTTCTCACTGGCCAGTCCGGCCAGCAGCTGCAGCTCGCGGCGGGCGAACAGCAACTCCTCGCGCAGGCTCTGATTCTCGGCGATCAGGTCACTGTGCGAGACGAACACGTCGTCGATCCAGTAGGACACGCGGGCGGGAGTGTCGGCAACCCAGAAGATGGGGGCAGTCAGGAAGCCGAGCGCGAAGCGGACTCGGTCCAGGTAATCAAAGCGGCTGTCGGCGAACATGACAGCCAGCGAGAGCACCACGAACGCCGCGATGCGGTACTCCAGCGACACGCCTTTGATGAATAGTGTCTTGATGGCAAAACCCCGAACCGTTTACTCAATGGTCAATGAATCCATGTCATTGGCGTCCATCAGCTCCATTGCCTTGCCGCCACCGCGCGCCACACAGGTGAGCGGGTCTTCGGCCACAATGACGGGCAGTCCTGTCTCTTCCGACAACAGCTTGTCGAGATCCTTCAACAGTGCACCGCCACCAGTCAGCACCATGCCACTCTCGGCGATGTCCGACGCGAGTTCGGGCGGTGACTGCTCCAGCGCGCTCTTCACGGCCTGCACGATAGCGGAGAGCGGTTCCTGCAGGGCTTCCAGGATTTCGTCGCTGTTCAAGGTGAAACTGCGCGGCACCCCTTCGGCCAGATTGCGACCGCGGACGTCGATTTCACGCAGCACGCCCGAGGACGGGTAGGCGCAACCGATCTCCTTCTTGATGCGCTCGGCGGTGGCGTCCCCGATCAGGCTGCCGTAATTGCGTCGCACGTGGGTGATGATGGCTTCGTCGAAGCGATCACCGCCAATGCGCACGGATTCGGCATAGACGATGCCATTCAGTGAAATGATGGCGATCTCGGTGGTGCCACCCCCGATGTCCACCACCATGGAGCCGCTGGCCTTCTCAACGGGCAGCCCGGCACCGATGGCGGCCGCCATGGGCTCCTCGATCAGGCGCACTTCACGGGCACCGGCGCTGACCACCGACTCGCGAATCGCACGGCGCTCCACCTGAGTCGACTTGCAGGGCACACAGACGAGCACTCGAGGACTTGGCGGAAAGAAACTGTTCTCGTGCACCTTGCTGATGAAGTGCTGCAGCATTTTCTCTGTGACCTGGAAGTCGGCGATCACGCCATCCTTCAGGGGGCGGATGGCGGTGATATTGCCCGGTGTGCGCCCCAGCATGCGCTTGGCATCGGCGCCGACGGCAGTCACGGTCTTCTGGCCATTGTGGGTGCGGATGGCGACAACGGAGGGCTCGTTGAGCACGATGCCCTGGCCGCGGATATAGATCAGAGTGTTGGCGGTCCCCAGATCGATCGCGAGATCGTTGGAGAACATTCCACGGAATTTCTTGAACATTGACTTTTGGTTAACCTCGGAACTGGGGACTCCCGGAACGCGGACGCGGGCAGCGGATCACTGATTGGATGAAAGCATTCAGGTGGCGCGCAAGGGTCGTACAAGGAGTTGAATGTCGGTGGAACGTCGGCGGTGGGCAGATTGCCGACCATTCCTGAAACTGTTGCCTTGAACGGGTCTCTTTCCCGTATAATCACGGCCTCTCCGGCGATAGTCACGCACTCTAACAATGGCCGGGATATTGGGCAAGCAGCAAATCGATTATTGCCCCAAAACGGGGAATCCCCCGCAAATTCGCGAGTCGACCCGCTCCAGTTGCCAGTGGCAAATCGGGTTCGCACTGGGAGATCAGCAATGGCTTTGGAAAGATCGGACGTCGAGAAAATCGCTCACCTGGCACGTCTGCATGTGGATGCGGAAGAGGCCCAGGAAGTGGCCGGCAGAATCTCGTCCATCCTCGCCCTGATCGATCAGATGCAGAGCATTGACACCCGGGATGTCGCCCCCCTGGCTCACCCTTTCGATGCCGTCCAGCGCCTGCGCAAGGACGAAGTCACCGAGGTGGATCAGCGCGAGTATCTGCAGCGGATCGCCCCTGCCACCCAGGATGGCCTCTATCTGGTGCCCAAAGTCATCGAATGATCGCCCGTTCCGAACACGCCAGTTCACTCCTCAGTGCTCACTATCCGGCGCCATGGTGCGCCTCACGAATCAAGGACACATGCCAGCATGACTCGCAGAACGGTCGCTGAACTCTCCCGCTCCCTGGCCCGAGGCGAATTCTCCAGCCTCGAACTCACCCAGGACTATCTGGCGCGCATCCGTGCGCACAACGCGCTGTACAACGCCTACATCACGGTGACGGAAGAGCTGGCACTGGCCCAGGCCGCGGCCGCGGATGCGCGACGGGCACGCGGTGAACACGGCCCGCTGACCGGCATCCCGCTGGCGCACAAGGACATCTTCTGCATGCAGGACGTGCTGACCACCTGCGGCTCGAAGATGCTGGCCAATTTCGTCGCCCCGTACAACGCCACCGTGGTGGAGCGCTTCAATGCAGCGGGCGCCGTGACGCTGGGCAAGACCAACATGGACGAGTTCGCGATGGGCTCCTCCAACGAAACGAGTTTCTTTGGCGCGGTGCGCAACCCTTGGGACCCGGAACGCGTGCCCGGCGGCTCCTCCGGCGGCTCGGCGGCGGCTGTCGCGGCAGATCTGTGCGCCATGGCCACCGGCACGGACACCGGCGGTTCCATCCGTCAGCCGGCAGCCTTCTGCGGCATCACTGGCTTCAAGCCGAGTTACGGCAGAATCTCGCGCTGGGGCATGATCGCCTTTGCCTCCAGCCTCGACCAGGCCGGCCCCATCTGCAAGAGTGCCGAAGACGCCGCCCTGATGATGAATGTGATGGCCGGACCGGACAGCCGCGATTCCACCTGCGTGGAGACGCCCGCTCCGGATTACATGGCCACGCTCAATGACTCGCTGCAGGGCCTGCGCATCGGCGTGCCGAAACAGCATCTGGCCAAGGGCCTCGGCGCCGAGGTGGAGGCAGCGCTGCAGGCAGCGCTGAAGGTTTTCGAGAGCCTGGGCGCGACCGTGAAGGAAGTGGATCTGCCCAACAATCACCTGTCCGTGTCTGCCTACTACGTCATCGCCCCGGCCGAAGCCTCGGCCAACCTGTCCCGTTTCGACGGCGTGCGCTACGGCTACCGCTGCGCCAACCCTGCGAACCTCGAGGACATGTACAAGCGCACACGCAGCGAGGGCTTCGGCAGCGAGGTCAAGCGCCGCATCATGGTCGGCACCTACGCACTGTCGGCCGGCTACTACGATGCTTACTACATCAAGGCGCAGCAGATCCGCCGCCTCATCAAGCAGGATTTCGACAAGGCGTTCCAGGATGTCGATGTCATCATCGGCCCCACCACGCCGCACACTGCCTTCAAGGTGGGCGAGAAGAACGACGACCCTGTGACGATGTACCTCGAAGACATCTACACCATCGGTGTCAACCTGGCCGGCCTGCCCGGCATCTCGATTCCCGCTGGCAGCGCCGTGGCTCCCAACGGCCGCGCGCTGCCCATCGGCATTCAGCTGGTCGGCAACAACTTCGCCGAAGCCCGCGTCCTCAACATCGCACACCAGTTCCAGCAGCACACGGACTGGCATCTGCAGCAGCCGGAGGTTTGAGACATGAGCTGGGAAACCGTGATCGGTCTGGAAGTGCACGTACAACTGGACACCCGCAGCAAGCTTTTCTCCGGCAGCAGCACCACGTTCGGTGCGCCGCCCAACACGCAGGCCGGCGTCTATGACCTCGCCATGCCGGGCACGCTGCCGGTGTTGAACGAGGAAGCCCTGCACATGGCGGTGAAGTTCGGCCTGGCGGTGGACGCCGAGATCGGCCGCCGTTCGGTGTTCGATCGCAAGAACTATTTCTACCCCGACCTGCCCAAGGGCTATCAGGTGAGTCAGCTGCAGTTTCCCACCGTGGGCAAGGGCAGTCTGCAGATCACGCTGGACGATGGCAGCACGAAGACCATCGGCATCACTCGCGCCCACATCGAGGAAGACGCGGGCAAATCCCTGC
>JACCDH010657558.1_pt1 | contig 51956 bp, 4 predicted proteins | sample 7442481 | NCBI WGS metagenome assembly JACCDH01 (sample SAMN15323433, study PRJNA562643) | freshwater metagenome | isolation source: river surface water | place: USA:Blue River Watershed | collected 2017-08-15
AACACCCGCATCGAGTCCGAAGTGGCGGCCAGTGCCGTTGGCATTTCTGCCAGCACCTCGGGTGCCTCCAAGTCAATTTCGGTGGGGGTGAGCCTGACCCGCAACGATGTCGACAACGACGTCAGCGTCTTTGTGCGTGGCTTGAGCCTGGCGACCCCTGCGGAGGTGACCTCTGCCAGCGGCAATATTCAAATCGCTACGGAGCGCGGTTCTGCTATTGTGGCCAACGGTCGTGCGACGGCTGTGGCCGTATCGGCCAGCCTGGCGGGTGGCGCCACAGCGGTCTCTGGGGCCGGTACTTTAGCCCTCAACCGCATCACAGGCACCAACCAGGCCTATGCCCAATGGGCCAGCTTGGTGACCGAGGCCGAGGCTGACGAAGACGGTACCCAGACTGCAGGTCAGGTCGAGGTCAAGGCCCTGGACGATGCGCTCATCAATGCCTACTTGCGCTCTGTGGCGGCCTCCGTTTCCCTGGGGCTCGGTGGCTCGGCCAAAGCCGCCGCCGTGGGTTTGTCTGTGGCGCGCAACCTGATTGGTCAGGCACCGACGACGGTGGACTACGACTACAAAGCCACGGCTTACGATAAAAACAACCCGCTCACCGAGTTGGTCAAAGGCAAGAAAGTCTTGCTCGACTCGGCACTCATGGGCAACGACATCTACGAATATGTGGGTGACAAGCTGGTCGACTCGGACGGCATTGACCTGGTCAATCAAAATTATTCGGATGAAAGCCAGTGGCGCCTGGTCAGCTACAGCGCCAGCGTGGCAGCCACGCGCGCGCAGTTGGTGCACAGCGAAGTGACAGCCACAGGCTACCTGAACCTGGAAGCTGTCAGCAGCGCCAACATCCAGGCCACCGTGCTCGCGGCCGCCGCCGCCGTCGGCGCCAGTGCCAGCGCTGCGGCCTACAGCTTGAGCGCTGCGGGTGCCTATGCCGAGAACCGCATCACCTCCAGTCTGCAGTCTGGCGTTGTAGGTGACGTGACCCGTCCCCTGGCACTTGAAGCTGAACAAATCATTGTGCGGGCCGAGAACCAGGCCACCATCGACGCGATCACAGGCGCGGCGGCTTTGTCTGCCTCTTTGTCTGGTGCGGGCACTTCGGCCTCGGTGGCCATTGGTTTGTCTTTGGCTTTCAATAGCATTGACGCCGATGTCTTGGCTGACGTGGTGGGTGCCGATCTGGTGGCGCGCACCGGGTCGATTGACCTGCGCGCGATTTCCAGTGGCGTGGATCGTCATGAGTTGGATTACGACGCTATGCAGGAAGCCGGCTTGAGTACCGGCGCCTTGAACAACCTGGCCAATGCCGGCAAGCAAGCCAGCTACACCAGCGATCAAGGCCAGAGCTGGGATTTCCTGTCAGGCGATGGCCTGGTGGAGATGCGCAAGATCGTCACTGGCAGCTTGCTGGGGATCACTTCCAGCCGCATGCCCAAGGTACGCGTGGAAGTGCTGGATGCCGATGGTCAGCCCACAGGTGACTACAACATTTATGAACTCAAAGACAGCGACATTCTTTACAAGGTCGTGGATCTGAGTGAACTGTCCACCATGACTGACGACCAGATCGTGGGCAGCGGTACCTGGCGCAAGATTTCCACAGATAGCCAGACCGTCAAGTCGGGCTATACCGTCAAAGTGGCCGATGGACACACCGCAGGTGGCGACGTGGGGCGTGTGTACACCTTTGGTGGGGTCACCGAGGACTACACCACAGAAGATGGTGAGCGCATTGAAGGCAAGACCTGGCGCGAAGTCAAAACAGGTGACGTGGTCCTGGTCGCCAGCAACCACATGGTCACGTCCTTGATGGGGCCCCCCAAAGAAAGCGGACTGGCTGGCAAGATTTACCAATACATCGGTGCCAGCCAGCGCATCGACATTTCCACCACCGACTTTGCCGACACAGGGAGCTGGAAAGCCTTGGCCGTTGAGGAAAAAGTCGCCTTGTGGAAAGAAGATTTCAGTGACACCTCGCGTTGGCGTCTGGCAGAGGACTATGCCAATCCGGCTGACCAAATCAAGCTGGTGCAAGCCTTGCAGGAGGCAGGCGTGGTGCTGCCGTCTCTGGACGAAGTTCACGCAGCCTACATTTACCGCAGCACCGAGGGTCTCAGCTGGGACTACACCGCTGAAGATGGCTTGCAGATGCTGCTCAAGGGTGACCGCGTCGGTATCACCACCGGTGCCGATGCGGGCACGGTGTACGCCTACAAAGGTCCCTTGCCCACAGAAGAGGTCACACCCGACGAAACAGTCACTGAACCCACTGTTGAAGATCTCGAAATTGATTTGTCGGACACGGATTTCAGTGATGAGACTCTGTGGGAAAAAGTCAAAGGCAATGTGTACCGTCTGAACAAGGGCGACACTGTGCGCGTTGCGCAGGGCCATGAAGGCGGCGGTGAAGAAGACCGCATTTACCGCTATATCGGTGTCAACAACCAGCTGTTCATGGCTGACGAAGACTACTCGGATGAAAGCCGTTGGGTCTTGACACAAGGGGAAGTCAGCGTCTCGGTGATCGAAGCCGACAAGCGTTGGAAGTTGGTGGACGCTGCAGGCAAGAGCTACACACTCACCTTCAACGAAGCACCTGAAGGTTCATCAGCCGCATCCACCGCCGTGGTTGCGCGCAACAGCATCAACGCGGTATCGGTAGCCGCTTCGGCGGCCATCGGCATCAGCGGCGCAGGTACGGGCCTGGCGTTCAGCGGGGCGGGGACTGTGGCTGTCAATACCCTCAGTGGATCAACCGATGCACTGCTGCGTGCCAGTTCGGCCAAGGCCGAGCAAGGCGATGTGGTGATCAGTGCCAACAGTGACAAGACGATCAGCGCCACCATTGCGGCATTGTCTGTTTCCGTGGGCGCAGGCGTAGGCACGGGCCTGGGGGCTTCCATTGGCATCGCCGTGGCGCGCAACCTGATAGGTCAGGAAGGCTTTGGCATGGTGGGTGATTCCGCCATCGCCACTGTGCGAGCCCTGGTCATCGATTCGGATGTCACCACCGGTGGCCTGTTGGACCTGCGTGCTGAGGCTCGCCAGGTCATTGACGCTCTGGTGGTATCGGGCTCGGCAGCGATTGCTGTTGGTGCGGGCAACGGCATCGCCGCCAGCGGTTCGGGCGTGTGGGCCGAAAACCAAATCGGCACCCGTGTGCATGCGGGTGTGACCACTCTGACAAACCTGGGTGAACGCCCCAGCACCATAGAGGCCAACGAGGTTCTGGTGCGAGCCACCGACCGTTCGTCGATCCGCGCCTTTGCGGGTGCGGCATCCCTCGCTGCGGCCTTTGGTGGCGGCAACGGCGTTGCATTGTCTGTGGGCGTGTCTCTGGCGCGCAACGTCATCAACAGCGCTTTGTTGGCCTCGATGGATGGTGCTGTGCTCAGTGCCGCTACCACCGTCACCGTGCAGGCTTTGTCCGATGCCGATATCCAGGTGTTTGGCCTGGCCGCATCCATGGCCATTGCTGTGGGTGGCGCCACTGGCGTGGGCGTCAGTGGGGCAGGTGCGTCTGCACTCAATGTGATTCTGGGCAACACCCTGGCGCGTGTACACGACAGTGCGATAACCGCCGGTGATGATGTCACTGTGGATGCCAAAGCCAACAATCGCATCAAGGCCAACATCATCTCGGCCTCCATCGGTGTCGGCGCAGGCGGTGCCACCGGCATTGGGGCCTCCATTGGTGTTTCACTGGCCCGCAACTATGTGGGTTATGACCCCGTCGCTTATGCAGGCTTGGTCGACTTCACTTCAGGCATCAACAAGCCCGCTCGTATCAGCACCGGTCAAGTGGTGCGACTGAGTGCTGCTTCAGGGGCACGTGCCAATGAGGTTTACAAATACATCGGCTCCAGCGACTTGGTCAGCACGAGCGACAAAAACGGTCAGCCCATTGATCTGATCCTGAGTCAGGACTTTTCGGATACCCAAAAGTGGCAGCAACTCACTGAGCCATCCGCCAACCGCATCGAAGCTTATGTCACCGAGTCTTCTGTGGCCAAGCTGCTCGAAGCGCCCGACACCATGCTGGACTTTACCGTTTCGGCACTGGCCCAGCAAAGCATTGTGTCCACAGTGTTTGCAGGTTCTGTAGCAGCTTCAGCTGGGGGCGCCACAGCCGTGGCCTTGAGTGGTGCGGGCGCCAGCGCTGTCAATCGCGTGGGGTCGACCACCCGGGCCTATGTGGCCAACACGACCGGCCGCGGTATTCGAGTGGACGGTGATATCGATCTGACTGCCCTCGATACCTCCAGCATTGCTTCGACCGTGCAGGCGGTATCGGTGGCTGCTTCCTTCGGCGTCACGGGTGGTTCGGTGTCAATCGGTGTGTCTTTGTCGGACAACAGCATCACCAGCACTGTCGAAGCTTTCGCCGACCGTGCGTTGCTGGACTCCACCAAGAAATCGATCAGCATTGTCGCCCGTGAATCAGCCAGCATCGATGCTTCTTCCAAAGCCACGGCAGTTTCCATTTCGGCCAGCGTGGGCTTATCCTTCGCCGGAGGCGGCGCCAACGCGTTCAACACCATCGAAACCACCACGCGAGCCTGGTCGGGTCGCACAGGCGATAGCCCAGTGAGCAACAGCATCACTGGCTTGAGCGAGTTGTATGCTGCCAAAGACATTACCGTCAGCGCCCTGAGCGCTTCGACCTCCAATGCGCGTGTGAGCGCGGCGGCTGCCAGTTTTGGGTTGGTCGCTGCTGCGGCAGCAGGGACTCAGACCAGCAACAAACTCTCGCCCGTGGTGGATGCTTTTGTCAAAGCCACCGAAGTCAAAACGCCAGGCACGGTGCTGATCTCGGCGCGTGCCGATCAAGCTTCTTTTGCGCGCTCTGACGCGCTGGCCATCAGCGGTGGCTTGTCGGTTTCGGTGGGCGCATCTTCAGTCACGACCCTGGACGCCAGCAAAATTTATGCGTCGATTGACGACAACGCCAAAGTCCAGGCGGGTGTTCTGCGCGTCAATGCCAAAGCCTATGACCAGATCTATCAAAAGTCATCAGCTTCCAGCGGGGGCTTGATTGCCGGTGCCGGTGCATTGTCTGATCTGAAAATCATCGGCACCACCGTGGCCCGTGTGGGCAACCAGGCACAGTTGCAAGTGGGCTTGCTTGACTTGATTGCCTATCGTGACCAAGACTTTGATGCCCAAGCCTTCAACATTGCCGTGGGTTTGTTTGCGGGCAGCGGTGCTTTGGTGACCAACGTCGTAGCCGGCACTGCCGATGTGAAAGTGGGAACCGGTGCCCAGGTGGATGCCGAATCCATCCTGATCAGCGCATCCAATCAGGCAGTCAAGAACAAATACAGCAACAAGGAAAACTCGCTCGAATCGTTCTCGGCCAGCGCTGGTTCGATCAGCGCTATCGCCAACGCCACAACTTTGGGGGCAGGTGCATCCAAATTTGGCTCCACAGTCGATATCGCGGCCGATGCTGCCCTGACAGTCTCCAGCGTGGGCAGCGATGCCAGTGTCTTCCGCATTGAAACCTTGTCCACCATCAATCTGGTGGACAAAGTTCGTGTCGATGGTGTTTCCGGGTTAGGTCTGACCGTGGCTGTGGCCACCCAAAAGGGCGACTCGGTTTCCAATATCAGTGTGGGCTCTGGCGCATCGCTGCGGAACCTGAGCGGCGATTTGTTGCTGGCCACCCGTACCAACGCCGACATGATGGCCGGTGCCAACACTTTCTCCTTGTCAGCTTATGGCGCGGCCAATGCCACAGCCACCGTGGATTTGAAGGCCAACAACGACATCCGCCTGAGTGATGCCGAGTTGGTTGGCCGTGATGTGAAGCTCATGGCAGGTCAAAGCCGTGACCGCGTGCCCAACATCATCTTGGGCAAAGCACGGGCAGATATGGCGATGATTTCCATGTTTGGCATCACAGCGCCGCTTCGCTCGGTCACGCTGGACGAACAAAACAACATTGAACTGCAAGGTACTTCTTCCGTTCGTGCCGTGGGCAATGTTGACTTGCTGGCTGAAAAAGGTTTGGGGCAAGCCAAACTCGACGGCGCCGTGCTTAACCTCAGTCCTGGGGGGCTGTTCACGGGGCTTGTTCCCACTGGTGAGGAGACGCTGAACAGCTCCCATGAAGTGTTGATCAGTGACCAGGCCCGCATCGAAGCGGGCATGAACTACAAAACATTGGTCAGCATTCAGCCCTACACGGTCTCCGGAAATCCCAATCTGGTGGGTAACACCGACACCACGGCCAACATGGCCAAGCGCATCGCGGCCATCAAGCTTGCGGGTGAAACTGGGCTGGATCTGACTGAGGCTGAAAAGATCGAGCTGAATCTGGATCCGGCGCAGTCTTACCACTATGTGGCGCTGGAACTGAAGGATGTGTCCATCAGTGTGACCACCGGCACCATCGTTGAAATGGTGGGCACGGATTACGGCCTGGCTGTGCCTGGTGCGGCTTACCAGTTGACTCCGGGAAGCTACACCGACTTGAATTTGGTGCTCGACAAAGAGGATTACACCAATACGGCCCGCTGGACCCTGGTCACGCCCACACACAAACTGGGCACCACCGGTAGCGTGGATGTGGTGACCAATGACATTGTGCGCAGCAGTGATGGCCGCTGGTTCAAGCGAACTGGTGAGTCCATCACCATCGACGCCGCGACTGAAAATTTCAGCAGCGGTTGGCTACAGATGCAGGTTCAAACCAGTGACAAAGGCAAGCGACTGGCCCGTGAACTGAGCGACGACTTCTATGTCCTCAAATCGAAAGATGTGGCACTGCCCAGCCTGGTCTATGCCAATGTGGCCAACCAGTTGTTCGAAGACCGTGCCAAGATTGTCGGCTGGATGACCAGTCACGCTGGCAACGCCGAGGCCATTACCCGCTATCAGGCGTTACTGGAAAAGATCGACGACCAGCTTGAAAAAATGGGCCTGGCCAACAAGGCCGCAGACGATAAGACCGTCGTGCCGCGCAGTCAGTTTGACCAACTGTTCTTGCGCCTGCCCTCCATCGAGGCTTCTGCTGGTTTAATCAACATTGCTGCCGGCAATGATTCACTTCTGACCGTCAACGCCGCGTTCAACGCTGGCCGCTTGCTGGCGCACGACCAAGCCAACATCACCATCAAAAACGTCACGCCATTCGGCCTGGAAATCAATGATGTCGGCATTCGAAAGACCAGTCGCGTCGAGACGCTCAACGGTGCTTTGGTCACGCTCAACGCCGGGTCCACATACTTCAATAAAGTAGGCTTGAGCAAGGCCGGCGAGGGCGGTCAAAGCGTGATCCGAATCACTCAGGATGCCTTCCCCGTCGCAGCTTATGGCAGCTTGGGAGCGATTGCCGCCCCGACTGGGCCGCAAGACCTGTATGTGCGTGGCAAGATCAACAACGCCGATGGTGCGCTGTACCTGACCAACATGGAAGGCAGTATCAACGTCACGGGTGAAATCCGGGCTGCCTCGGTGAACATCAGTGCCACCGGTGACTTCAATCTGGCAACCGAAGATTGGTTCCATACCGGTGCCGACCCGCGTCAATACCTGGACTTCAACAAAACCTTTGGTTCCGAGGTTTACAACACTGCAGGCAACCTGCAACGCGGCGTATTCGACTACGGTGACGCGCGTGTCAACGCGCTGGCCGCCGCCATTGGCGGTGAGGCCATGGCCATCACGCTAGAGGCAGAAGGCAATGACACGCGAGGCACGGCAGACAGCTTGAGCTCGGGCGTGGCTGTGGCTGCCACACTGAAGGATAAATTCGACCAGGACCACTTCCAGATTTCGGTGGCCGAAGCTGGTGATGTGAGTGTGACTTTGCAAACTGCAGTGGCATCCGCTGCGGCCAACTACGAACTGTCGCTGATTGACAGCAATGGCAAGGTGTTGCGCACCATTCAGACTGGACGCACCCAGACTTACACCTTCAGTGTGGACCAGGCGGGCGATTACGTGTTGCGCGTGAGTGCCGTGCGCACATATCCTGCCACGACGGTCACCACACCCACCACCACGCCGAGCTACACCTACGAGTCGACAGACGGCAAAAAGATGATCAAGCCTGGCGACACCGTTCGCGTGGGCGACCGAGTCTATGTGTACGACGCCAAGCGCGGCTACCCGATCACGGGTGAGGCGCGCGAGATCAATCTCAACATGGTTGATTACACCGCGTCTGATAATTCGTGGTACCAAGTTGAGTACAACCACACCAGTGCCAGCTACAAAATCGGCGCGGTCTTCACCGCGCCGGAGAAAAAGTCCAGCGTCTTCGCGATGGGGGCGATCGACATCAATGCGCGTTACCTCAACATCAATGGCACTTTGCAAAGTGGCGTCGATAACATTGAGCTGACGATTGCCAAAGATTTCGATCCACAAAAATCGGTGAATTTCACCGATGACACGGGCAACCTGACCAAGGGCATCAGTTTTGGCGAGGCTGGATTGGCGACCGTGGATGGCAGTTTTGATGTCAATTCAGGCACCATCGTGCTTGATGACATCAAACCCACCGGTGGACTCATCAACCTGACGGGCACCATCGTCAGCACTGGCAACGGTGCAATCAAAGTTGCCAGTGGCTATGCCTCGATCAAGATTGACAACCAAAGCCGCTTCGCTTTGGCCACAGGCGTGATCGACGCTTCAGAAAACCGCATCGGCAAAGTCACCCTGACCGACAGCACCACGCTCAAACGCGAGGTCTACACCTTTGAAAATGGCCAATACCGTCAGGAACAACTGCAAGGTGAATGGACCGCCGCCACTGAACCCAATGGCTTGAGCAGCATTGTCTACACCAGCCATGGCGTCACCGGTGGTTCGGTTTCCGATCTGCAATCTGACCTGACTTACAACCCAGAATCCGGGCGCTATTACGTCTGGACCGAAGGTCAAGCCAAAACACAAACCAACCTCAAAGTCTATGAGCAACGCAGCTTCAACTTGCTGGGGTGGGATTGGGACTTCTTGGTTCCAGACACGGCCGCCAATTTCAATGAAACCCGTTTCACTGACGGTGCCCCGCTGCTCGAATCTGAACTGGTTCTCAGCGCTGCTGAAGTCGCCAAGATCTTTGGCACCCAGATTGACGAAGCTGTTTTCGTCGAATACCTGCAAAAGCGCAACCAGGCCGTCGATCTGGTCAAAGACAAGTCGCTGGTGCGCGACGTCAGGACCAACATCCTGTACACCTATGTCGGTGCCAACGACAAGGTGGCCTTCCCAGTCATTGACTTCACCGACACCAAGCTGTGGAAAGTCAACCAGCAACTGACCGGCGGCAAGACCATGCCCGACCCGGCCAACCCTTTGACGGGCACCATCATCAAGGCCACCGACAAGGCTGCCATCAAGATGGTCGACGACTCGGGCAAAACGGTTGACTGGACACCCAAGAAAGCCAACGACACCTACGAAAGCGACTTTGCCAACCAGGAAATCACCACCGACGGACCCAAAGAAGAGGGCGGCGGTTGGCTGAGGGAGAAAGTCATCACCACCAAGGTGACCACGGTGACTGGCTTGAAGGACTTCTACACCTACGGCCTCAAAGCTGATTTGCCGATCACGGTTTCCACCCTGGTTGGAGCCGCCAAGCCCGAGGTCAGCGTCCTGACCACCGGCAAACTTTTGCTGCGTGGCAGCATCTCGCTGGGGGGCGTCCAGGCGCCAGATGATGCCGAAGCCGAATTCACGCCGATGGCACTTTCGGCCGATGCGATGGAAGTTGGTGGCAACGTGGTCATCAGCGGGGCTTTGCCTGACATTCGCACCAACAGCGATGTGACCATCACCGTCAAAGACCCGGTGGGTAAGTTGAATATCCGCGCCACAGGCAACGTGGTGGTCAACCACTTGCAAGACCGGGACCACAACCCCCTGGCCGGCAACCGTGGCCTGAAAATCGGACAGGTGATCGCTGCCACCTATGTGGACGAGGTGATCGTGAGCGCGGGGAACGTGACCATCAACTCGGTCTACGGCATTGAAGACGCTTCGGTGCTCTCCTCGCGCATTGTGGGCGAGCGCGTTGAACTCAACGCAGGTGCCGGCTCGGTCCGCGCCACAGTGGACAGCAACGTGTTGGGCAAAGGTGGCATTGCCGCCAAAGGGGCGGGCAGCATCACCTTGACGGAAGTGGTGGGCGACATGGTGCTGACTGCACCCAAGGGCTGGGAAGGTGCCTCGGTGCTGTCCACAGACAGCGACGTCGTGCTCACTGCCAAGAGCGGCGCTATTCTGGATGGTGTGCATGAACGTGCCATCACAGATGTGAGCGCTTCGCTGGATGCGCTCAAAGCCTCTGGCTTCAGCGACGAACAACTGCAGGCAGCTGGTATTGGCACACAAGCCCAGTTGGCAGAAAAAGCGCAATATGCGATGGCGCCTGACTTGGTGAAAGCCTTGTTGCCTCACCAGGATCTGCTGGGGCAGGGCCAGGCGGGTGGGACAGAACGTCTCAATATTGCGGGTCAGAACATCACCTTGCTGTCCGACGGAAGCAGCTCGCTGGCGTCGTACGGTGTGGGCCGCTCATCGGACCGCGTCACCATCGTCAATCCCGGTGATTTCAACGCTTTGTCTGAGGCCAACAAGACCTTGTTGTCGCAAGCCAGTGCGGCCGATGTGATTGAAACCCACTATCGCCGATTTGTCTGGATTGGCGAAGACACCACGGTGGACTTGTCGGTGGCAGGTACATTCAACAACCCCAATTTGTGGCGGGAAGTGACAGGTACTGATGCAACCTCTCTGCCTGTCCTGAATTCCGGCGACGGTATTCGTGACATCCGAACGGGCCAGTGGGTGGACAACCAGCGTGACTTGCTGAGTGTGACCCTTCAGGTGACCGACGACCTGAACATCAGTGCCAGCGGCGATGTGGCGGTCAAAACACTGGGCGATGCCGTGCTGCGTGCCGACGCAGATTTGCGCATCAGTACAGGCAATCGCAGTGGCCTGGACCTGTTTGGTGTGGATGCCCAAGGTCGCGTTCGTTTGTCCGCGGGAGGATCCATCACCGCCTTCTTCACCGATCGCCCCTGGTTGATTCGCTCGGGTGGCGACATCAATTTGCTGGCCGATGGCACTGCTGGAAGTGACACCCTGGGTGGACGCATCGCCATGTCCGATGGCTCGGCTTTGCGAATTGATGCTGGCGAACAAGGCGAAGCCAGATCGACCAGTGGTTTTAACCCCGGGTTGCTCAACGTCAGTGCCGTGGGCTTGGTGAATTTGTCTGAAGAAACCGGTGACCTGTGGCTGGGTGTTGTGCGTTCGACAGGCGAGGGCGCCATGGGTGCGGTCAAGCTCAGCGCCGTGCAAGGCGAAATCCTGGCTTCTGAGCGCGCTTATCACAGCGAAGTGACCCATGTGAGCGGTACCGATGTGGTGCTGGTTTCTGGCACCTCTGGCACGATCGACGGTGCACGTAATCTGGGCAGCGAGACCCGCGCCTTGCGCCTGCAGGCCAGCAGCCTGGCAGCATCGGTCCACACCGGACAAAATGCCATCATCCACATTGACAACGTGGGTGACCTCGACTTGACGGCGCTTGAAATGAAGCGCGGTCGTGCTCTCTTGCAAACCAGTGGCTCGCTGACCATGAATGCCGATGTGAGCGTGACGGCAGACAGCAGTAACGAAATTGCGCTGACCGCTCTGGAAGGCGACATTTCAATGGTGGGTGACCTGCGCTTTGGCAAAGGTCACCTGGACCTGTTGGCAAAAGGTCAGGTGTGGCAATCGACCACGTCGGATGTGCTCAATGCTGGCGGCACCGTCCACATCAGCGCCATGGGTTTTGTGCAAGGGCAGGGCGCTAGCCTGTCTTCTGATTCCGCATCGGGTGGCGGTGCCATCACCATTCGCACAACGGGTGACGTGATTGTCTCTTCCATCAATGCCAGCACCGCCGTGCTGGACATCCTGTCGCTGGACGGCAACCTTCTCGAAGCCCTGGACGCCTGGGGTCATGGCGATGCAGCTGTCGATCTGTTGGGGGCAAGCCTTGAGCTTCAGGCTGCCTCTGTCGGTACCTTGGGGCGCCGCGGTGAAGCCATTGAAATCTCGACCGCCAGCTTGTCCGCGCAGGCAATGGGGACTGTCTCGCTTGCCAACAATCAGGCGCTCAGCCTGAAGAGCCTTAGCGCCGACTCCGTGGTGCTGCGGACCAGTGCAGGCAACCTGATGGTCGATGCTGATATCACCATCACCCGACAAGCCTTGTTGGAAGCGGGTGCAGGCGGATCGGTGAGTGTGGGTGAGGACATCACCCTCAGCGTCGCGCAGGGTGCACTCAGCCTCCAGGCCGCGCAAGGCATCCACTTGGGTGCGGGCAGCCTGGTGACCAGCCAGGGCAGCATGGACATGCAAGCCACTGCAGGCGCCTTGACCATGAGTCCCAGCGCACGCATCGCCAGCGGTGGCGGCAACATCTTGCTGACTGCGGGTACAAACATCAACCTGTCGACGGTGGACGCACGCCGCGCTGGCGGTAGCGTGAATACCTTGGGATCGCGCATTGGCGTGCTGGCCGGTGGCAGCATCACCAATGTCCTCGCCACAGATGCCACAGGTGCCAACTTGTACGGTGCCGATGCCTTGCTGCAAGCGGGCACCGGCATGGGGGGTGACAGTGGGGCCAGCGCTTTGCGACTGGCTCTGACAAGGGTATCGGCTCACACCAGTTCGGGGGACATCCGCCTGTACGCGCTGGGCGATCTCGAAATTGGCGCCGTGGCCGACCTGCGCATCGACCGTGTGGTTGAAACCGGCTTGATTGCCCCGGTCTGGACACTGGAGCAAAGCGGCCTGCGTACGGGGGCCAATGGCCGTGTGTTTGTCAACGCCAGCGGTGACATCACTTTCCACACCGATCCGGCATTGGACCAAGGGGTGGCGATCCGGACGGGCGAGGGCGGTCAAGTGAACCTCGCAGCCACCGGAAACATCACCCAGGCTGTCGTGAGCCCAACGGACGTGCCGCTCATCAGCACTGGCACCCTGAGCCTGGAGGCCCACAGCATTTCCGCCATGAACGTGGAAGTGGCGGAATTGAGCGCCAGCGCGAGTACGGGTAACCTGATCTTCAGTGACCTCGATCGCGACGGCGAAACCACCTCAGGCCTGAGCGTCAAAGATACCAGCACGTCTGGCGATGTGGTCATCACAGCACAAAGCATGCTGTCTGTCGAAAAAATCCGCACCGGTCACAACGCCAGCGTGAGCCTGATGTCCCTGGCCGGTGATCTGCTCATGGCCGTGGCTGATGCGCTGGCCAACAACCTTGACCAGCTGAGCCTGATGGCTGCTGGTTTCATCAGCAGCCCGCGGTTGTTCACGGGTGCCAGTCGCACCGAATACCGCAGCGGCGCAGCCTTGCGACTGGGCAGCACACTTGACCAGTTGCCAGAAGGCGCGGCCGTGCTGGAGCCTACCGATGTTTCGGCCAGTCCTGCTGTTCAAGGCCTGAGCATGGCGTTGCCTACTCAATCGTTGGTATTGCAAAGTGAAAGCTACATCACCATCGCTGGCAGCTATTTGCCACGCGGCTTGAACACCACATTGCAAGCGGGTCAAGGCATTTTTGTCAGCCAGGCGGTGGCTGACCAGGCCCTCATGCTGCAGCAAGCCCTGCAAGCGCCCAAGATCATTGTCATGAGTGACAGCGCCTTGGCCAGCGTTGACGAGTTGAGCGTCTTGACCCAACTCAGCAGTGTGAGCTCTGCGGGCCCCGCAGCAGCCCTGGCCAATCCAACCGTGGTTGTGCCAGGTGCTTTGCCGGTGACCCCAGGCGTGGCTTCGGTGCTGCGTCTGCCCGCCGATGCATTTGGCAACGGCAGCGAAATGCTGACCATCACCCTGAATGCAGGAAGTGGCCAAATCTCGGCATCTGTACCTACGGGCATCAGTGCCACTGGTGTCGATACCGATTCACAGCGCAGCTTCAGTGGCACCGCGGCGCAGTTGAGCAGCTGGTTTGCCAGCGTCGATGCGCCGTGCTACACCGGCACTGCTAACCAAAGCCTCGGCGTGAAAGTGGTGCGGGGGGCGGTCACGGTGCAAACCCAACTGGCCTTGTACGGCAGCAGTGTGCAAAACCTCAGCGCTCCCGCGCTCACTGGCTTGGCTACTACCAGCTTTATCACGTCTGGCATCGCCTCAGACCTGAACCTGGGTGCGGCGCAAATCAATGGCAGTGGCACGTTGACCCTGACCTTCACCACCCCAGCGGGGGCCAGCTTGGCTGCCACCGCGGATGACGATGTGACGGTGGGCGGCAGCGCCACAATGCGCACCCTCAGTGGAAGTGCAAGTGCCTTGCAAGCATTCTTGTCCAACGCCGCTGCATTGCGCTACACCGGCCCGGCGGGCACCCTCACCCTGCGCCTGGCCGACGCCACCGGTCAGCACTACAGCCAACTCACAGTGACCTTGGCCACGCCTGCTGCCAGCAGCGTCACCCAAAGCAGTGGCCGTCTGACGCTGCCGGCCAGCATGGTCGCGACCCCAGGTGCAGCACTGCCCCTGAAGTGGTCTTCCAGCGCCATCAGCCCCGCCAGCAACGTCAGCGAGGTGTTGACGCTGGAGCTGGCCGCGCCGCAGTCTGCTCTGAATCTTCCCAGCTTGACCGACAGTGGTGTGAGTCTCGGAGCGGGTGAGAGCTTCGCCGTGGATGGCAATTCGCTTGTCGCCACTCGCCTGAGTGGCACAGCCGCCGCGCTCAACACCTTGTTGTCCGCTGGCACCGTCACGCTCAAAGCCGATGCTCGCAGCACCTTGGCCAACACCCTGGGGGTGCGCCTGGTGGGCAGCGAAGGCAGCAGCAGTGCCAGCATCGCCATCACCATGGCCAGTGCCAACGGCAGCCAAAACTCGACCGTCTTGAACCTGACCCTGCCTGCTGCGATTGGGGCTGGGGCAGGTACGTCCATCGTTTTGCAAAATGCCCTGATGGGTGGTACTGGTGACCATCAACTGATACTGAGCGCTGGCACCGGTACGCTGACAGCCACCAATGCCAATGCATTGAATCCGCAGACGGTGAACGGCAAATTGACCTTGACCGGCACTTTGGCCCAGCTGAACAGCTATTTGGCCTCGGGCGACTTGACCACCAGCAACAGCGCAGGTCAAAGCCTGAGCATCACCTTGCAACAGGGCAGTACGGCTCAAGTGCTGGGCTCGATCAATCTGATCGCCTTGGCCCCAGGCTTGCCCACACTGAGCCTGCCGGCTACCTTGTTTGTGTTGCCAGACAGCAGTTCCCCCTTGGTCTTGGGCGGCACGCCTGTTGCCGGAGAAGGCCAGCTCACACTCACGCTCAGCGCTGAGGGCAGTCTGAGCCCAACGAACACGACGCTTGATGGCACTGACGTCATTGACCATGTCAGCAGCAGCATTGCGCTGACGGGGACGGCGAGCGAGCTCAATGCCTACCTCGGATCGGGCATGCTGCGTTTTGTGGGCAGTGCAGATACTTTGGTGCTGACGCTGCGACCCAGCGTCGACAACGGGCAAAGCGTGACAGCGCGCCTGGCGGTAGCGACAATGGCTGCCCCGACCCCCATAGCTGCCCCGACGCTGAAGCTGCCGGCGAGTTTCACGGCATTGGCGAACGATGGACAGCTGACTTTTGGTGCTGACGCCTTGGGAAGTGGCAGTGGGCTGCGCAAGCTGGTGCTGACCATTTCGGATGCGACGCTGTCGGCCACCGGGCTTGACAGCTCGGGCGTGACAGCGACGGGCTCGGGGACTGCGATGCTGACGCTTTCGGGCACGCAGACTGCTTTGAGCACGTACCTGGCCACCGCTGGCAAGCTCACACTGGGTGGAACGGCGGGGCAGAGCTATACGCTGACCGCTACCGCGCAGGTCATCAATGGCACTTTGGTGCAGGCGGCCACCACCTCTCAGGCCACCATCACGGCGGTGGCAACAGTGCAACTGGGCAACAGTGGCACGGCCACGGCACCTGCGATCACCGCATTGCCCAGCACCTTGACGATCACCCCGGACAGCGCCAGCACACTGGTATTCACCGGTGCCGACATGGACGACGGTAATGAGCAGGGAGATGACAACCTGTTGCTCACGTTGAGTGTGGCCAGTGGCACGCTCAGTGCAATAAGCGACACGCATGTCACCGTGGGTGGTGCGGCCACGGCGCTGACCCTGACGGGCACAGCGAGCCAGCTTGAAACCTATTTGCAGGCGCAATCGATCAGCTACGCCGGCCCGACTGGCGCTTTGACCATGACGCTGGCACGCGTGGCAGCGCCGCTCGGGGCGGCAGCCGCCACCAGCGTGACGCTGCAAAGCGCTGGCTCGCAAACCTTGGGCGGCAGTGCCATGGGCAGACTGGTGTTGCCGGCGACCGTTATTACCACACCGGGGGTCAGTGCGCCCATCGCCTTTGGCACGATGCCGTTGGTGGCCTCGGGTCCGGTGACTTTGACCTTTACTGCCAGCGGCGCCAGCCTGAGCTGGATGGCTGATGCGGACCTGAAGGACGCCAGCGGTGGCACGGCGATCAGCAGCGCCAGCGGCACAACGCTGAGTCTGTATGGCACGGCCGAGCAGATCAACACCTACCTGGCGGCTGGCAGACTCAAGGCCAGCGGCAACGGCACGGTCAGCGCCACGCTCAATGGGGGCACTGCCGGCATCACAGGCGGAGGCGATGCGGCCAACATCCTGACGGTGAGCACAGTCACGGGGACGGCTTCGGCGGTCAGTCTGCCGACTCTGAGTCTTCCAGATAATTTTGTTGTCACGAACCAGGGCAATGTCATCTTTTCCACAAACGCCCTGGGTAGCAGCAGTACTGTTGTGCGTACCGTGGTCATCAATTCATCAGGAGGCCTGCTGCTTGCTTTGGCTGACGCTTCTGTTGGCCTGTCCTCTGATACAACCAATAGTTCAATTGCCCTGACTGGCACGGAGGCAGCGCTCAGTGCTTATCTATCAACATCGGGTCGGCTGAAGTACGTCGGTGCAACGGGTGCTTACCCGTTGACGGTCAGTGTCCAGTCGAAAGATGCCGATCAAAACATCTTGGCGTCTACCACCAAGGTGGCCCAACTGGTGACGAATTCGACAGTTTTCGAAGCAGCTTCACACGTCAATACAGGTGGGTCTTCACGGCCTGATAACTACACCGGTCGTTCTGCCGGTGGTGGTGGGGGTGGTGCGGGTTCTGCTGGCGCTGCAGGTGCAGCGGAGAGTGGCGGTGCTGGTGGTCAAGGCCTGATGTCAGCCATCACCGGCACCAATGTTTATTACGCTGGTGGTGGCGGTGGCGGTATTCAAAATGATGCAATCACGACCGAGGTCCCAGGTTTGGGTGGCGTCGGTGGTGGTGGCAACGGCAGCAACGTTGGCGATGGTGTTGCTGGCCAAGCCAACACAGGTGGCGGAGGTGGTGGCGCCGGTGCCGGAGGGACCAGTATTGGATTCGGTGGCGCTGGCGGGTCGGGCATTGTGGTGTTGCGCTATAAAACGGGCGACATCACGGCTACCGGTGGCGATGTCGACAGTACCAGTGTTCCTGGCTACACGATCCACAAGTTTTTGAATACGGGGGCTACCAACTTCGTCATCACAAATCTTGTTGCACCTGGGGTTGTGGTCGAGTTTCTGGTCGTGGGCGGCGGTGGATCGGGTGCCTCTGCCAAGACCAACGACGATGCCGTTGGCGGCGGCGGCGGCGGTGCCGGTGAAATGGTTGAAGGTCAGTTCACGGTTTTGTCGACACAAACACTCACGGTGACCGTCGGAAATGGGGGGGCATCTCCCTCAAGAACCTCGGTACTTGGTTCTGGTTCGGACGGAAATAACGGCGCTGCCTCAAGTATCAAGGGCGGCGATTTGAGTATTGAAGGTGCTGGTGGTGGTGGTGGTGGCAACTTTAATGGTGCTGGCCCCTCGGGTGGCGCTTCCTCCGGTGGGGCGGGCGGGCGAACCACAAATACTGCTGCGGCTGCAATCAAAAGGCCTGAGATCGCAAATCTTCCAACTTTCATTCCGATCAAGCCGAATGTTTCTACACAGTTGGTTGTGCCAGGCGTTGATCTTGATGATGGTGATCCCATCAATGAAAACAACATCACGCTGACATTGAAAGTTGGCTCTGGTGTGCTGGAAGCAACCTCTGCGAACAGTGTGACAGTCGGAGGATCAAGCTTGGCACGCACTTTGACTGGTACAGCGGCCAATCTGAAGTCCTTCCTGATGGATGGCGGGGTGACTTACACAGGCTCTGCTACCAGCCTTGGCTTTGAGCTTGCAAATGGGACGAACAAAGTCAGCGCAAGCATCTCGCTCTCCGAGTCTTCTGTGGCTTCGACCTATGGCAATGCGGGTGGTGCCGCGATGAACAACAACGTCACAGCCAATGCAGCCGGTGGCGGTGGTGGTGGCGCGGGTGGGAGCGGTGCTGCTGGAAGCACGGGTAACAAGGCTGGCGCAGGTGGTATTGGACTACTGTCCTATATCACAGGCAGTGCCAAATACTACGCAGCAGGCGGTGGTGGTGGCGCTGCTGGATCCAACGCTGCTGCGGGCTCTGGGGGATCTGGTATCGGAGGAAACGGATCGTTAAGTGGTGCGGCTTCTGCTGGCCTGGCCAATACAGGTAGTGGTGGTGGTGGCGCTGGTGGCGACGTGAACGTGATTGGCCAAGGCGGGGCTGGCGGCTCTGGTGTCGTCGTTCTTCGCTATGTTGACACGGCAGGGGGGATTGTTGCAGCAGGGGGCGTTGTGACGACCTTCATCGGTAACGGTGTCAACGGTGCCGTGGGAGTCAGTTACAAAGTTCATTCCTTTAACGCGTCGGATACTTTTGAAATCACGAGTGGCCAAGGTCTGGTCGAATACCTTGTCGTCGGCGGCGGCGGGTCGGGAGGCTCTGCACAAAACTACAGCGGAAATGGTGGAGGAGGTGCAGGTGAACTTCGTCTAGGGGCCTTCAGCGTGACGACCTCTGGTGACTATGCAATCACTGTAGGCGTTGGTGGTGTAGCGCCAGCAGCCAGCACTTCTGGTTCCTTTAATGGCACCAATGGAGCGGAATCTTCCATCTTTCGTCAGGGGGAGTTGTCTGTCGTTTCTCTGGGCGGCGGCGGCGGCGGTAAGTACGGCACAGCGGGCTTACAAGGTGGTTCTTCCGGTGGTGGAGGCGGAAGAACCGGCAGTGCGGGCGGGGCCAGATCTGCGGGGGCTGCCACCAGCACGCTCACTTCGCAACTGCGCCTGGAGTCTTTCACAACGCCGTTGATTGTTCAATTGCCGGCAAGTTTGTCTATCACAGCCAACACCGACAATGATTTGGTCTTCACCGGTGCAGACCTGGATGCCGGCAATGGCAATGCCAGCGAATCGCTGGTGCTCACGCTGAGCGTGGGCAGTGGTGCGCTCAGCGCATCGAGTGCGAACTCGGTGACCGTGGGTGGCACTGACAAGGCGCTGAGCCTGACGGGAACAGCGGCCAATCTCGAGGCCTATCTGCAGGCCGGCTTGGTCAAGTACAACGGCACTGCCGGGGCGCTGAGCCTGGGCCTGGTCCGAGCGGTAGCGCCTGGTGGGGCCCTGGTTGCCACCACCGTGGCCCTGCAGGGGCTGGCCAGTCAGGCCGCAGGTGGCAACGCCGTCGCGACGCTGGTGTTGCCGGCGACCTTGGTGACCACACCGGGCGTCACGATTGGGCTGCCGTTTGGCGGTGCGCCCCTGGCAGCTGCGGGGTCTGTGACGCTGAACTTTAGCGCGACTGGCGCAAGTCTGAGCTGGGAAGCTGACGGTGATTTGCGGATATCGAGCGCAGACGGCGCAGTGGCTGTGGCAGAGGGCACGGGTGCCACGCTGAGTCTTTACGGCACGGCCGCGCAATTGAACGCTTACCTGAGCGCAGGTAAAGTCAAGGCCAGTGGTGAGGGCTCGGTGAGTGTCACGCTCAATGGCTCTGCCTCCGGCATCCTGGTCGGCAACTCGGCGGGCAACACGATCAATGTGGGCACGCCAGCAGTGACAGCTGCAGCAGTGAGTTTGCCAGCACTGAATCTGCCGTCCACCATGGAGGTATCGACAAGCAACGGTCAGATCACACTGGCATCCGACGCTCTGGGCACAGGTGCTGATGTCACATTGTCTGCGCGTACCGTGGTGATTGCCACAAGCAGTGGCACGTTGTCAGCGATGGGCCTGGGCGCGGGTGTCTCGGCAACAGGTTCTGTCAGCGACGTCAGCACAATCACGATCACCGGCACCGAACAAGACCTGAGCACTTACCTGAGCACGCCTGGCAAGCTGGTCTTCAATGGCGGTGCTGGCAACTACACCTTGACGGTCAAGGTGCGAGCGTTGGATGGCACCCAGTTGCTGGCCGAGACGGCCAAGGCGATCAGTCTCACGGCTGTACAGCTTCCTGTTCTGGGCGCCAGCGGAACGGCCAGCGGTGCATCCGAACCTGTATTGACGCTGCCGGGCCATGTGATTGTTTTCCCCGACACCGAAAATCTGATACTGCCAGCCAACGTACTGGGCACAGGTGCGGATTTGCGAACCCTGGTAGTGACAGTCGGCAGCGGAACGCTGTCAGCAGATGCAGTCACAACGGGCGTGACGGTCTCTGCCGGCATTCAAGCTGGCAGCTCCTTGCGTTTGACCGGCACCCAAAGCACACTGAGCGACTACCTGTCCACAGCGGGCAAACTTCAGTGGACGACAACACCGGGTCAAACTTCGACCCTCACCATGACCGTTCAGGCATTGGACGATGATGGGGTGGTGACGTCGGCCAGCACGGGTCAATTGGCAGTGTCGACGCCTGCCCTTACCTTGTATGGCGGCGTGCCTGCCAACCCCGATGCAGCGCAGTCAGCCTTGTCCTTGTCTCTGCCTCAACGCATCGCGAAATCCTTGAGCGGGTCAACACCCTTGGTGCTGGTCAACCCGTTACCGGTGAATGCCGGGGTCGTGGTCTTGACCTTCACGGCGTCAGGCGGCGGCAGTTTCACCGCCGAGACAGATGCCGATGTAACGATCAACAACACCGACAACGTGTTGGTGCTGACAGCTGATGCTGCCGCGCTCAACAGTTATCTGGGAACGGCTGGAAATATCTCGGTCAGTGGCGCCGACAGTTTGCAGCTGCTGGCTCAGTCCGGTTCAGGTGGCAGCCTGCGCTCTGTCGCATCGCGTGTGGCACTGGATAACCAGACCATGGTCAGCTCGCCCACCTTGGCTGGCTTGCCACTGTCGTGGCCTGTGACCCCCAACACTGCTTCGGACTTGCACTTCAGTGGTCTGGTCCTGACGGGGCAGGGCAATTTGACGTTGACCATGAGCAGCGCAGGCAGTATCAGTGCCACAGCCCAAACCGAAGATGGTGTGTTGGTGGGCGGTACGACACAAGCCCTCACCCTGACTGGCACAGCCAGTCAGTTGGCCGCGTTCATGACGGCTGAGGGGCGCATCAGCTATACCGGCTCAGCTTCCGCATTGACGCTCAAGCTGGCCGATGCGGTGGGCAATTACGCCGCAACCAGCATCGATTTACAGCCACCCGTACAACCTGCATTGACAGCAGTCACTGGCGCAGGTTTGAATTTGGTCGCCGAAGTGGTGTGGACTGCCGGCAGCGCGGTACCCGTGCCATTTGGCAGTAACACACTGAGTGGTCTGGCGGCTGACGACAGTGTGAGTCTCTCGCTTGAAAGCACTGGCAGCACCACGCTGCAGTGGGATGCGGATGCCGATTTGAACCTGCTGCAAGGCAGTGGTACAAGCTTGACGCTTTCTGGCACTGTCGCTGAGATCAATGGCTGGCTGGCCGGTGGCACGCTGCGAGCAGCCGGTGGTGCAGGTGCTTTGCAGTTGAGCGTGCTCGCCCAGGGTGTGAACACTGTGGGCGCGTTGGCGGTCAATGCCAGCGTTGCCAGCAGCGGTGCACAAGCTGCGCCGCAGCTCAAACTTCCATTGAACTGGGACCTGCCTGCCAGTGTCCCCGCTCATCTGCGCCTGGGGTCGGATGCCATCACGGGCAACGGCAACCTGACGCTGACGCTTCAAACGTCCTCTGGCGCACTCAGCTTGCAAGGCGATGTCAGCGCCCTGGCACCCACGGGCTCAGGCACCGCCACCGTGAGCCTGAGTGGCACAGCCGATGCGCTCAATGCCTATCTGTCCTCAGGCCAGTTGCAATACAACGGCGGGGATGCCACTTTGACGGCCCGCTTGCAGCGCCAAGGCAGCAGTGCGCCCGAAGTGCAGGCCGTGTCCACCCTCGACACAGCGATCACGCCGAGCGTTGCGCCCACATTGGCGTTGCAAGTGCCGGGCAGCTTGCCTTTGTTGGGCGAGCCCGCTGCCTTGATGCTGGGCTCGGAGGTGCTCACCGCAACTGGCTTGACAGGCAACGTCACGATGACGATGGTGCCAGTCAAACCCAGCGCAGGTGGCTGGGTGATCAAGACAGGTGGCGTCGCTTCTGTCAATGACGCGGGCCACTTGGTACTCAGTGGCACGGTGAGTCAGATCAACACTTGGCTGGCGGATGCAGGCAACTTGGCCTGGAGTGGCCAGGCTACCGCAGTGCAGGCGACCGTTACGGGAGGCCAGGCGCAAGCCCAGGCCCAATTTGACCTGGCCAATGCGGTGCCTGGCGTGTTGACGCTCAGCACGCAAACGGCACCTGTTCTCAGCGGGCCTGTGCTGCGCGGCATGCAAGTGGTGGGCAACTTGGTGATCACCAATGACTGGCTGACCCAGCAGGGTCTGACCACAGGCGCAGCCCTCAAGCTTCAGGCCACTGGAAACATCACTTGGCAGGCCACAGGCGTTTCGCTGGACAGCATTGAATTGCAGGCCGGTGGCGCTTTGCAGGTGCAAGGTGTGTTGGCTGCCACGCGCGTGCAATTGAGTGCAGCGACCCACATCACTGGCACTGCCACGGCGCAGGTACTTGCCGAGCAACTGAGTTTGAACACGCTCCATGGCGATGTGGGCACAGCCAGTGTGGCTTTGCGCATTGATTTGCAAGGCAGCGCAGCCAGCCTGAGCGGCCAGGTTCGGGGTGCGGCTTACCTCACGGAGCTCAGCGACGACTTATTGCTGAAGCGTTTGCGGGTGAGCGGCCTGGCATCCTTGAGTACGCTCAGCGGCAGTATTTTGGGCGTTTCGCAGGCCGGTTTTGCCGATCTCCAGGCGGACAGTGTGGAACTGGTGTCCAGTGCCGAAATAGGTGCTGAAGACGATGCGCTGGTGCTGAGCACGCTCGGCCTGTCGGCAACGGGCGTGGGCCAGGTGTTGATCGATACCCAAGGCGCAGTGTCTCTGAATGCCTTGGTGGCCAGCGGTGCCAATGCTGTGGCCAGTGTGAATGCACGTGGCAACCTGGCCTTGGCAGGCACCCTCTACAGTGCAGGCAGTTTGAGCTTGAACACACGTGGCGAGCTGACGCAAAGCGTTGACAGCGTCGTCACAGCCGCAGGCACATTGAGCCTGCAAAGTGTGCGCGGCAGCATCACGCAGGCCGCAGGCGCCAGCTTGACTGGACAAGGCGTTACGCTGGACGCCGGTGCCGGCATGGCGCTGGGCAGTGTCAGCGCGGGCACGGGCCTGCTGAGCCTGACCGCGCGCGCCGGCTCGCTGACCGATGCCGACACCACTGACAGCACCGACTTGAGCGGCGCAAGCGTCTGGATCAGCGCCAGCGAGTCCATCGGCGAGAACTTGCTGGCCGGTGGACGGGGGGGCGAGGGCGGCTTGGCCACCAATGCGCTGGACCTCAACACGGCAACCGTGTCGGCGGTTTCTGCCGGCAATATGCGTTTGGCCAACAGCGGCAGCCTGACGGTGGGCAGCATCAGTGGCAGCGTGGGTTTGGTCAGCCTCGCAGGTGGCGGCATTGCACTCACGGTACAAGGCGATCGTCTGACGATTGCAGCAGATGCACAAGTGCATGCGGTACAGGATGGAAAGATTGCGCTGAGCGTGGGCAATCTGGATGGCACTTCGGTGTTGTCCATCGAAGGCTTGGTGCATGCCGACCAAGGCGGCGTGAATCTGAGTGCCGATGAATCGGTGGATATGGTGGCTGTGGGTGACACGCCATTGGCCATGACCGAGCGTGTGCGCACCCTGGGTGATGTGTTGGTGACGGCGGGCAACGGCCTGCGCATTGTGAATGACCAAGGGGATGACGCAGCGGGTCGCTATGGCCGCAGCGATTCGCCCGGTGTGCTCCGCATCGAGGGCAACCAGACCATCGCCGCCAACCAGCGCTTGGCGTTGCAGCTGAGCAGTGAGGATGACCAACAAAATGACCGATTGATGGTCAGTGGCACGCTGAAGCTGTCGGCTGCCAGTGCCATCGATGTCACACTGGCCGAAGGGCTGACGCCACGCTTGGCCCGCAGTTACGGCCTGATCGAAGCCGGCTCGGTGGTGGGGCACTTTGGTTCAGGCACCGGCTTGTTTGGTTTTGACGACGGCAGCCTGTTGTTGCAACTGACACCGGCCATCGACGCGGACAGCGAAGCCGAAGTGGGCTTAGGCCTGGAAGTGGTCAGGCGTCCGGCGGCCGACATGCTGCGCATCAGCGCACACAGCACGGCCGACGAGGATACGCTGGGTAACTTCTTTAATTCGCCCTACTTTGGCGAAGGCAAGACCTATACCGCTGGCATGACAGTGCAGGCGGCCGATTTCCTGACGGTGGATGGGCAGTTCACCCTCGCCACCAGTCTCCAGGATATCAGTGTGTCCAAAGGCGGCACGGTCGCGGCCCGCAGCTGGGTGATTGGCGGCAACAACCTGGATGCGTTTGTGGGCTTGAACGGCCCCTACCGTTTGGACACCAACCACGACGGCAGCTTGTTGGACGAAACGCCCAACATGAGCGCCGCTGGTTTCGAGCTGACTGGCCTGGACCTGGGCCTGGCTTTGTTCCAGGACAGTGCCAATGCGAGCAACAGCGCAGCGCGCAGCTGGCTGAGCCTTGCAGCCACCGCAGCCCAGGCCACCCAGGTGGGCTTACCCCTGGTGGACATTCGGGCTGAGGACTTGAAACTCGAAATCAACGTGGGCAGCGATGGTTCGGTGGTGGATTACAGCACCGAGATGCTCGTGGCCACTGGCGGCAGGCTAGCCGTTGGCACGGCCGATGAGCTGATGACGTTGGACTTCGAGGCCAGCCAAGGCACATTGGTGCGTGCTTCTGGTTACCTGGAGGTGGAAGTCGACGGCTTCTTCTCCGTGGCCGGCAATCTGGGCTTTGAAAAGTCCACCCGCGCTGTGACCCTGGCTGACGGCAGCGAACTCGATGTGGATACCTTGAGTTTTGGAGGACAGAACCTGCGCGCATTTGCTGGGGTCAATGGCCCGTATTGGCAAGACGGCAATGGCGATGGCGTCATCGATGAAGCTGAAGTGAATTCGGCAGCGGTTGGCATGGCGATGAACGAGGTGAGTTTTGCGCTGGTGCTGGCTGATGCAACTGCCGAATCTGAAGCTGGGCAGGGCTTGCAATGGACCGCCTTGAAGGCCCAGGCCGGCAGCATCGCATTTGTGGGCGTGCCCGATGTCACACTGACCGCACGCGACCTGGCGGTGGACATCAACCTGGTCAGCGGCGTGGACGCCAAGTTTGATGCTGACTCCAAGGTGATTGATTTCTCAGCCAATGAAGAAGGCTTCAAGGTTGTGACAGGCACCCAAAAAACGCTCACACTCGACATGGCTGGTGAAACGGGTCAACTGTTGCGAGCCAGTGGCACCATGGACATGCGGGTTGGTGACTTCTTCCAGTTCACCGGTTCGATGGGCTTGGAGCGCCGCGCACAAGAAGTGACACTGGCCGATGGCACCAAGGTACAGACCGAGATGCTCAGTGTGGGTGGCACGGACCTCAGCGGTTTTGTTGGTCTGGGACCTTATGGCGCCGACACGAACGGCAATGGCCAGTTTGAAGCCAGCGAAGTCAACCCCGATGCCAAGGGCTTGGGCGTGCGCGATGTGGAGTTTGGCTTGGCCATCTTCAACGGCAAAGCCGCTTACGAAGATACGCAGTGGCTGGCGATGACCGGCTCGGTAGGCGGTGTGGACCTGATGCTGGGCTTGCCCGATGACTTGAAACTGCAGGTATACAACTTGGGCGTGGACCTGAACACGGTGCGCCATGAAGCCTCTGTTGTTGCCGCACCTCAGGTGCAGGTGACAGGCGCTATCACAGTGGATGCCAGTCAGACCTCTGCGCTGGTGTTGGGTGAGGACGTGTTGGGTGAAGGGACTGAAACCCTGAGCGTGACACTGAGCCTGTTGGACGTCAGTCGCGGCAACCTGTCGCTGGGCGATATTGACCTGTCCCTTGCGAGTGCCTTGCCGTTGTCGCGCACGGCAGCGGAGAACATCGCGCAAGTCAGCTCGCTGATCGTTTCGGGTGCGTTTCAAACAGGCGATGTGATTGTGCTCAGCGGCATCAGCGATATGCCCTTGGCTTACACCGTGATCGACGAGGATTTGCAAGCTGAGCAAGGTGTTGGGATCAGTCTGGAGCAGGCACTGTTCAAGATTGCTGCCAAGCTGCGTGACTTGATCAACGCGAACGATTCGCAAGCCACTGTGGTGGCCAGCGGCACGGGTGCTGTGATCCAGCTCGAAGCCAAAGACAACAGCACGGATGGTGAATTCAAGATTGAAGTCACTGTGAGCGGGCTGGCTGATTTGTTGCGTATCGACAGTGTTTCAGCCACCCAAGACAAAATCAAGGGCTTGACCCTCATCGGCAAAGCCGTTGCCTTGAGCAACTTCTTTGACGCACACGGTGCCGATACCGGCCTGCACTACAGCACGCTGATTTCCAATGGTCAGGTACTGGATTTGCGCGTGGAGGGCGAGGGCGGCATGACCCAGGCGGAGCTTTATCTCTCTGCCGGACCTTTGGGCACAGGGGATGTGGCACAACTCGGCTATGCCGAAGTGCAACCGGTCATCGCGGCTTTGTCGTCCAAGGCATGGATCACCGTGGGTGCGCCCAGCGAATTGGTATTTGACACAGCAGCGTTCTCGGTCGTGGGATCTGCGTCATCGGACCCCTTGCTGACCCTGAGCCTGAGTGTTTCTGCACCGAGTTCGGACAACACGCCTCTGGGGGAGCTGACTGCAATCGCCGTTGCTTCCGATGGTGTGGTCGTCGGTGGCAACGCGCAGGCCCTGACGCTGACGGGCACAGCTGCGCAACTGGAGACTTTTGTCAAGTCCGCAGGCAAGTTGGTGTACACCGGGGAACGGGTCTCGCTGAAAGTCAGTTTGCAGCTGGCCAGCAGCCAAACGGCATCTTCATCGGTGAATGTTGTTTTGGCCCAAAATCAGGTCATTGACTTTGCGGGCGATCAAGCCATTGCAGTGGCCACAGGCACTGGCCAGGCGCTTCAACTCACACACGAGGGTGCACGCGGAGAGTTGATGCGCGCCTCGGGTGGCATGCAGTTGTCCCTTTCAGGCTTTGTGCATGCAGGTGGCACGCTGGCGATTGAAAAGTCATCGCAAAACGTGGTGTTGGCCGATGGCAAGTCTGTGCAAACTGACATGCTGACGGTGGGGGGATCCGACCTGCAAATGTTTGTGGGTGTCGGCGGTCCTTACCGCTCAGACAGCAATGGCGATGGGCTGGTCAACAGCGACGATGACAGCAACGGCAATGCCATTGGCTTGTCGGCTGTGGGCGGTGATTTTGCCCTGGGCCTCTTCTATGAAAAGACGCTGAGCAGCCCACGCAATTGGGTGGCTCTGCAAGCCTCACTGGACGAAGTGGCGATGGTGGGTGTGCCCGGCCTCACGGCTGTCGGCCATGACATCGCAGTGGCCATCAACCTGGTCCAGGGTGCGACTGTGGGCGATGCGGCCAACACGCAAGTGATTGACTTTGCAGCCAAGCCTTTGGAAGTGTCAACCGGATATGACACCACGTTCACTTTGGACATGGCGGGCAGTCAGGGGCAGTTGATCCGTGCCAGTGGTGGATTCGAGCTGAACCTGGGTGACTTTGTGTATGTCAACGGGACATTGGGCCTTGAAAAATCAGCCACCACGGTGACGCTGGCCAATGGCACCGAGGTGCTGGTGGACAGCCTGACGGTGGGCGGTGCCCAACTCAACGCTTTTGTGGGTGTGGGCGGCGCTTACCATGTCGACAGCAACTACGACGGACTGATCACAGGCGAAGACTCGCCTAACGCATCGGCCCGTGGGTTTGTATTGACCAACGCCGAGTTCGCCCTGGCGCTGCTGAATGCGCAAGATGTGACAGTGCAGGCCAATGACAGTGCGGCACTCAAAAAACTCAAGCAAGACACTCTCAGCTCAGGCGGCTTGAGTTGGATGGGGCTGGAGGTTTCGGCCGATCAGGTGGGGTTTGTGGGCGGTGATGCTTTGACCGTCCAAGCCAAGAACTTGCTGGTGGAAGCCAACCAGGTATTTGGTGTCAGCGGCGCACAAGACGCAAGCCAATGGGTGGTGGATTTTGACGCCCAATCGATGGATGTGCTGACGGGGACAGGTACGACCCGCTCACTGGATGTGGACGGCGATAAAGGTCCGCTGATTCGCGCGACCGGTTCCGTCGAGATCGCGCTGGGCGACTTCTTCTATGTGGGAGGCGATCTGGGCTTTGAGAAGTCCACCCGTGATCTGGTGCTTGAAGACGGGAGCACAGTCAGCAACGATGTGATGACGGTGGGCGGCAGCAACTTGCAGGCCTTCGCCGGCATTCATGGTGGTCCGATCAGAGACACCAACGGCAATGGACAAATCGATGCTGAAGACTTGCCAGGCCTGGATGCGGTGGGTTTCTCGCTTTCTGGCGTGGGGTTCTCGCTGGTCATTGCCAGCGAACGTGAAGTGGTGCGCTCGGCTTTGCAACTGGATGTGGCATGGCAGGATGTGGCAGTCTCTGAGACTTTGCAGGTGGCTGTGGCTGCAGGCGATGATGAAACCGCAGACGCTGGCATTTACCTTTCGATCGATGGTGGTCAAACTTGGACACAGTCCACAGCCCCGACCAGTTTGGCCTATTCCTCGGTGACTGTGTCTTCCGATGGCAAAACCGTTGTGGCTTCGGTGCGGGACGGCGGTATTGTTCGGTCGACAGATGGTGGCGAGACTTGGGTGACCACGGGCGCGGTCAGTGATCGCTACACCGATGTGGCCTTGCTCGACAACGGCGTCTTGATCTCGCTGGATGCGCAACGTCTGCGGGATATGTCCGTGTTGACTTTGTCCGGCGCAGTCAAGGTGGGCGATGTCGTCGCAATCAGGGTGGATGGTTTGCCACAGGTTCAGTACCGTGTGGTGGCCGCTGATTTGAAGCAAGGCAGCACCCAACTGAGCAACGACAAGGCGTTGGCTAATGTGGCGCTCAAACTCCGTGACCTGATCAACCGTCTGCCTGGCAGTCAGGTGCAGGTGACAGCCAGTGGCAGTGCCTTGATCTTTGCTGCCAAAGCCGGCAACGAAGGTTTTGGCGGGATTCAAGTGGGCGTGCGATCTGCAGGCTTGAAGCTCACAAGCACGCAAGAGGCTGGCCTCAAGCAAGCGCAAACCGATGCCCTTTGGCTGGACGGCAACTATGCTGTGGGCGATGTGATCACGCTCAAGGGCATCGCCAAAGGCGATGTGATGTACAAAGTGGTTGCCAGTGACCTCAAGGTCGATGGCAAGGCCGATGGTGGTTCGGCCAGTGCTGCGCAAACCATTGCCAACCTGACGGACAAACTGCTCAAGCTTGTCGCTGCAGCGGACGGCGTGACAGTCAACGTCAGTGGCTCGGATGGTTTGCTGGTATTCAAAGCCAAGGCAGAAAACACCACGTTCTCACTGAACGCCACAGAAACATCGGTCAAGGGAAGCTTGCGCCAGACTCACGCCGACATGTTGACCGGTTTGCTGGGTACCGTGCGATTGGCCGCTGGTGCAGCAGGCACATGGGCTGATCAGGCCGATTACAGCGGTGTGGACAGTGCCAACTGGTCGGCCGTCGCCGCCTTTGGTGATGGCCAGCAGGCCCTGGCGGCTTCAGGCTGGACCAATGGCATGGGCGCGCCTGGTCGTTTGTGGTGGATTGATTTGGCCAGCGATGGGGGCAGGCCGGCCACGCATTGGGTGGATATCACCCGCAACGCACCCGAAAACTACAACTGGACAGCAGTCGCTGCCAATGATGGTGTTCCCGCCAAACCTGGCGTTGAATCAGTACCGGCTGGCCAGCGCTTGATCGCCGCCGCCGCGGGAGGCGGTGCGGTCTATGTGGCCAATACAGCCGATCCAGACTGGACCTGGACACCCGTGCTACCCACTGGCGAGTGGTCATCGGTGGCGGTCTCCGACGATGGACAAACCCTGGTGGCGAGTCAGCGTGACGGCGGTGGTGTGATTCAGATCTCCAGTGATGGCGGTGCCAACTGGCGTGAAGTCACCGGTTCTGCGGGCCTGGATTGGCGCTCTGTCGCTATCAGTTCCGATGGTCAGAAGGTCACTGCCGTGGCCAAGGGGCAGGGTATCTACAGCTTCACGGTGGTCAATTCGGTGGCTCAGGCCACCCGCGTTGCGCTCGAAGCCAACGCGAGCGCAGCGCGACTGGTGGGCGTGCCAGATGTGACCATCGCCGTGCGCGATGTGGGCGTGAGCATCAACCTGGCCGATGCCGCAACTGATCGTGTGATCGACTTCGCGTCCTCGGACTTCTCGGTGCTGACCGGACCGAACAGCTCGCACCGGATGTCCATGGATGGAGCCAACCACGAAATGCTCAGCGTCAGCGCTGGCGTGACGATTGAACTGGCCGACTACGTCTACCTCGATGGCACCGCGGCCTTCGAAAAACGCAGCGATACCGTGACACTCACCGATGGCACCGAGGTGAACGTGGATGCCTTGACTGTCGGCGCAGCGAATGTGAGCGCCTTTGCAGGCCTGGGTGGCGCCTACCGCACCGACACCAACGCCGATGGCGTGGTCGATGACAGCGACTTGCTCAATCCCGAATCAATGGGCTTCTCGCTCAGCAATGTGAACTTTGGCATGGGTTTGTTCTATGCCCAGTCTGGTGATACCCCCAGCGCGCTGGATGGCGCTCGCTGGCTCAGTTTGGCGGTTCAAGCCGGTGCGGTTGAGGTGGTGGGGCTGCCCGCACTGACCCTGTCGGCCACCCAGTTTGGCGTGTCTGTCAACAAGGTCTACAACCTGCAAAATGGCCTCGACCCCGCGACCCGTGTGATTGACTTCTATGCCACCGACAGCGAAAACCTGAATACCCAAGGTTACGCTGTGCGCACCGGCCCTGATAGCGAAATCATGCTGGAGATGGATGGCGATTTAGGCCCCATGCTGCGTGTGCAAGGGGTGGTGTCGGCGCAAGTAGGTGACTTCTTGTCGCTCAGCGGTGCAGTGAGCTTTGAGCAAAGCACCCGCACGCTGACCCTGGATGAAAAAGCCGACGAGGTTCAGCGTTTGTCTTTGGAAGCGAGTTCGCGTTTGCAGCCAGCGGTGGATCCCACCAAGGCATCAGGTTACCGCCTGCAGTTGCAAGTAGGTGACATCACCTACACCACAGCCAACTTGGCGCGAGACGACAGTGCCCAAGCAATCCAGGATGCCCTGAATGCCGAATTGATGGGCAGTGGTGGTTTTGTGACGGGCTCGGGAACCCATGCCGATGGCATGCAAGTGGACACCTTTGCCCTGACTGGACGTTATGCCTTGGGCGACATCCTGAACCTTCAAGGCCTGACACCCAAGACGCTCAGCTACACCGTTGTCGCCAACGACTTGACGGCAGATGGCAAGGGTTCTGCCAACAGAGCCTCTGACGCGCAAGTGCTGCTCAATGTGAGCGCGAAACTGCGTGATTTGATCAATGCCGACGCACAATCCAAAGTGGTTGCCAGCACTGGGTCCAACGTGCCGGTGCTGTGGCTGACGGCCAAGAGCGAGACTCCCACCTTCAAACTTGAGGTTGAGAAGCTCGGCCAGACTGCGTCTGTGGTGGTGGCACACCAAGCCACATCGCAAGCGCAATCCGAAGCGTTCAAGCTTTCGGGGACCTATTTGGCAGGCGACACGATCCGTCTGGAGGGCTTGGCCAGTCGGACCATGTCATACACCGTCTCGGCCAAAGACCTGGCCTTGAACACGCGTGGCAAGTCAGGTGAAGAACTGGCTGCGCAGATTCGCAACAACATCGCCGGGAAATTGCGTGCACTGATCAATGGCGCACCTGGCGGCAAGGTCTACGCATACGGGGATGCAGACATCATCACCCTGACAGCGCGCACTACAGGAACGGCCGGCGCCTTTGTGATGACGGCATCGGTTCAGCAGGTCGGACTACCCCGACCCCAGCCGATAGAGCTTCTCTCGCAACGCGCCAGTGCAGCAGGCACGGCAGTGGCGCAGCGCGAATTGTTGCTGCTCAGCGGTCAATACGCGGTGGGCGATGAGGTGGTGTTGTCGGGCGTGGCCACAGAGGATGTGGTGTACACCCTGATGGCCGAAGACTTCAGCGCGGCTGGCAACGGATTTGGTGGCCCAGCTTCTGATTACCAAGTGGCGCACAACGTGGCCGAAAAACTCAAGCTGGCGTTGGCGAATGCTGAAGGTGCAATCGCCACGGCGACTGTGGAGGGCGCATTTGTCAAGTTCACGGGCAAGACGGGGGGCGTGAAGTTCAACCTGGGCGTGAATTTGCCAGCTTCGGCTTCCATGTTCCTCAGTCATGCCGCACGCGATGATTTTGACATTCGCTTCACGGGGTCACTGGCTGGTCAGGATATGGACATGCTCAAAGTCCTGGCGTCCAGCAACAGCAGTTGGGGCAAGACGGTCAGCCAAGTGGCGCAAGAGCAGCAAGGCGGCGTTGCCTTGACGGTGCAAAGCCATGTGCTGGTCATTGGCGGTTCCGATATTGATGCGCGCGTGACCACTGGTACGGACGCTTCGGCCATTGGCCTGGAGCTGACCGGTTTGTCCTTGGGCATGGCATTGGCGAGCCCAACGGATACGACAGATTCACGCAGTTGGCTGACGCTCAAAGCCCATGCCAACAAGCTGGCCGTTCTGGGAACAGACGCGATGGGGCTGTCGTTGACAGGCACCGATTTGGGGTTGCAATTCAACATCGGCCTGGGCACCACAGCAGAAGGTGTGGCCAACACCAGCACGGTGGATTGGAGCAAATCCAATATTGCCATCCGACCCACCGCCACCACAACGCCGGTGATCTTGGACCTCGCAGGCAATGTGTTCGAAGTCGAAGGCACCATGGACCTGGCGTTAGGCCAAACCTTGTCAGCCTCTGGCACGGTCGTTTTGTCGCGTCAGGCCATGGATGTGACCGTGGCCGGTCGGACCGAGGCCGTCAAGGGCTTCTTCCTGGGTGCGTCGAACGTGGCGGCCACAGTGCAAGGCATTGCGGTTCAAAACGCAGGCTTGGCCCTGGCCCTGTTGCGTCCCGCCGATCCGGCACCTGGTGATACCCGCAGCTGGATGGCTGTCAGAGCCAATGTCAGTTCGATCAAACTGAACGCGGCGCAGCTTGGTTTGCCAGGTGATCTGCTGGACATCGAAACCCGCAATCTTGCGCTGGAGATGAATCAGGCGATGGGTTACCACGGCAGTGTGGCCAACACCCAGGTCATGGATTTGGGCCTCAGTGGCACAGGGCCGACGGCCATCGACCGCGGACTTCAAGTGCGCACCGGCACGGACACGAGCAGCAAACTGGACTTCACGGAGGCTTCGGGTGAGTTCATGCGACTGGCCTTGGATGCCACCCTCAACATCAGCGATGTGGTGAGTGTGAGCGGCACCTTTGGTCTGGCAGCCTTGGGCTTGCGAGGTGCCACTCTGGACAACGGCAGTCGCCGTAATTTGCGTACCACGCTCTTGACCGCCCAAGGGGTCGACATCGCGTTGGGCAAAGGCGCTGGGACCGATGCGTTTGTGGGCGTGTCGCTGCAGGATGGCAGCATTGGCCTCGCATTGTTGCAAGACCCCAGCAGTGGTGGCAGCTTCATCGGAGTACAAGCCGCGGCAGCACAAGCCAGCCTTGAAGGTGTGCCCGGTTTGACCTTGAATGGTTCGGGCATGACGCTGAGCCTGAACATGGGGCCTGGGGCAGGTCCCTTGCAAGGCCGCGTGGTCGACTTCAGTCAAGGCGACATCGACGGCAACGGCAGTGCGGATGGCAGCACACCCTTGATTTTGAAGGGGAAGGCGGTGGCCAATCTGGACGCCAAGACAGCGCAGATTCAAGCCGAAGGCACGGTCACGCTGGCCTTGCGTGCGCCCGATGCGGCACCAGAATCGACGCCCTTGGTCTCAGGCAGTGCCACCATGCACATTGAGCAATTGGGTGCCGGACCGATGAAAATCGGCGCCACAGGCTTGAAGGCCACGGTCAATGTGGCCGGCCAAAGCGCAGGCGTGGTGGACGGCCAGATGGGTCTGATCTTGCCGGGTCAGGGCTTTGCTTTGGATTTGCAAGCGACCTTGAGCTTGCCGATTCCAGGCATGAAAGGCGTGGCGCTGATGGGCGACGTGAACCTGGCCATGAACCGCACAGGCACCGCCTTGAACCAGACCGTCACGGTGGGCGGACAAGACGTGACAGTGCGTTTCGGTCGTGCGGCAGATGTGACCGAATTTGCCATCACCAACCTTGATGCGTCATTAGGCGGTGTGTTGAGTGACTCGCTCATGAGTTTGTCCAAAGAGATGAACAAGGCCAATGCCTATCTGCTGGCCGACGAAGACTTGCCGTTGATCGGCCAGTCGCTGGAAGATTTGTTGCATATCTCTGGCACCCTGAGTCTGGGTCAGCATGTCATGGATTACCTCCATCAAGACAGCACGGCCTTTGGCACTTTGGGTGTGCCCACCGTGCGCGGCTTGCAGGCTTACTTGAAGACCCATTGGCAAGCGGGCAGTAACGGCACCGAAGGCTTGCGCTTTGACCTCACCCAGTCGGGCTTGCGCTTTGGCTTCACCGGCGAAGTGAACAACCAGTTGCAAGATGTGGCCCTGAATCTGGAAGGTGCCTTGGGACAAGTGGGCGTTGGTCTCAATGGACAGATGCTGGTCGATGCCAGCTTCCAGGCTGCGCTGGACTTTGACTTCAAACTGGACTGGTCGCAAGGCCTGGCCGCCAACCTCGACTTGCGCAAGCTCAGTTTTGACGGCAGTTTGTCTGCACAAGACGTGATCTTGAATGCCAGCTTGGGCCCTGTGGGGGTCAGCATTGGACGTGTGGATGATCCAACGGTCAACGGTGTGGCTGGCCAAAAATGGCAACGTGGCAGCCTGGACGCAGCGCTCTCGGGCGAGTTGAGTTTTGTCAATGGCAAATTGACAGTCAATGCACCCGCGAGCAAGAACCATTTTGATCTGAGTCTGCCGATTTACGCCAGCCTGGCGGGCATTGACTTGACGGCTGATCCTGAGCTCACGCCCATGGTCACCATTTCTGCGAGTCCCCTGGAAGGAAAATACGAGGTCGATGCTCAGAACCTGACGCAGCTGGCCAACTTCAGCAAGATCAGTGTGGCTGACCTGATCACGGCTCTGCCCAATATGCTGGCCTATTTGCAGAGCATCGATGTGGACCAATTGGGCTTGTCCAATTTGCCGTTCATCGAACAATCGGTTGGCGAGTTACTCGACGTGGCTTCGGTGTTCCAAACCCAGGTGCTGGACAAGATTGACTTCAATCGTCCAGTCACTTTGTGGACCCCAGCAATGGGCGAGACAACCAAAGCCACAGGTCTGCTGTCTGCACAAGCCAGTGACACTTCGAATTTTGCAATCACTCAGGGCTCAGCCTCTTTGACGGGGAAAGCGGGTCAGTTTGCGGCCTCGATGCAGGGATATTGGGTGACCGTCAACGGCTTTACCGCCAAAGGCGAAGCTCGCAGTGTGACCACACAGATCACATCGGTAGCCAAGGATGGGGGACGTCTGAGTGTCTCGAGCAACTTTGCCGAAGACCTTCAGGACGTCAGCTACACCGTGCACCAGGAGGCACAAAAAATCCAAACGGTGGATGAGTTTGTGGCGACCCTCAACAAATCCGGTTTGTTTGGCAACCGTCAAGTCACGTTTGATAAAGAGAGTGGCGACTTGCGTGTGCCCATTCACTTTGCCGGTGACCTGGCCAATGTGGAAACGCCCATCAATCTGGGCCTGGGCACTGACAGCCCGATCAGCCTGAGCACCTCGGCCACAGGCTCGGTTGGGGTGGACATCGACGCTGGCTTCGATTTGATTCTGGAACTCGGCGGCAGCAACTTTGGTTTGGCCATCGACAATTTCTCGGCCAGCGCTGGGGTCACCCTGGCTGTGACGGACTTGACCGTCGCGGCTCAAATGGGTTTCCTGGGCCTGCAAGCCGGCGGCACAGGCACAGATTCGGGTGTCTCGCTGAACGCCCAAGCCTCCATCGGTCTGGATCGTACACCTGATGCAGCAGGTGGCGCACGCTTTGACTTGTCGGAACTGCTGTCCAGCGAAGCCTTGAACAGCATCACGGTGAATGTCTCCGGCGATGCCAAGGCCAGCCTCAAAGGCCTGTCCGTCAAAGCGGGCAGCGCAAGCTTGTCGCTGGACAAGGACCTGGAGCTGGGCTTGTATGTGCAAGACCTGTTGAACTGGCGTGAGGTGGATGTGCATACCTCGCCCTTCAACTTGCAGGAATCTCTCGCCAATGGCAGCGTGGCCAAGGGGGCCGTTGTTGTGGTCCTGCCGGACTTGGGGAGTTTGCTGGATGTGCGCAACCTGACTTTTGGCGACCTGGTTGAAGCGGTGCGCTTTGGTTTGCAAACCATTGATCAGATGGCCGCAGACCAGCCGTTCTACACAGCCCAATTGCCTATCGTCAACAGTTCCTTGTCGCAATTGATGGTGCTGGGTGACACATGGTTAGGCCACTTGGACGCCGTGCTTGATGACCCCGTCGCTGGCTTGGATGAGGCAGAACTGGCCATTGAGAAAGCCTTGGGCTTGCCGGAAGATTTGCTGGACCTCAGCATCGACATTGACACGGGCAAACTGTATCTGGACGTCAAGCTCACGCTCGACTACAGCGATGAACTGGGCCTGAATTTGGAGCTGAAGGATTTGGCCAAGATTGCGGGCATTGATTTGCCTGCCGACTTTGGATCCTTCCTCGATGCTTCTGGTAAAGGCAACGTTGCGCTGGCGGTCGGTGCCGATGTGCAATTGCGCCTGGGACTGACCTTGCCCAAGGCGGGCGGCCAAGCTCCGAGCATTGCGCTTGAAGATTACAACGCCACCACGCAAACCGGGACACGCCTGGCCTTGACAGCCAGCATGCTGGCGAAGGATGTGGACCTGAACTTCAAGGTCGGTCCCCTGGAGATGGGCGTCAAGGGCGGCCAGGTGGTGATGGATGCCGATGGTCAATTGTCTGCGCCAGAGAATGGCGTGGCGGTCCAAGAGAGCCCGGCATCTTTGACGGTGACCTGGGTGGACGGTCAACCTGTGGTTAACACACTGGGGGCTTTTGACATTTTGATGCCGCTGTCTGCCAAAGTGTTTGGCAAGGAGATCAAGATTGGCCAAATGCAGGTGTCGACCAACCCAGAATTGAAAGGTGAGGGCCTGGCTGCTTTGGCCAGTGAATTGGTGGGTACGGCTTCCGCGGATGCGCCCAATGCGCTGGTGGTGAAGTTGCCAGACTTCGACCTGGCTGCGGCAGGGAAGAACACCTTGATGCAGTTGCTTTATGACCCGACCAATGTGCTGGATGGTGTGGACTTGGGCTTGAGTGCTGTTCAGGACTTGTTCCAAAGCAGTGTGGCCGTGGATTTGCCGTTCATCGGGACGGGCTTGGCCAACACGGGTGCCTTGATTGCCAATTTGCGTTCTGGCTTGCTGCAAGACCTGCGTGAAAAGCTTTCGGGCGAGGGCAAGCCAGTTGAGTTGATTCGCGAAGAAATGTTCAAGGTCTTCAACGGCCTGGGTATTTTGCAAGACCAGGACGGTGCCGAGGGCATCACGGAAGACGACATCTCTGTGGGCTTCTATGGCGTGAGTGGCAATTTGGTGTCCACGTGGCGCCCGGGCCGCCCCTTGCCTGTGGGTGGTGTGGACTCCATTCGCTTTGACATGAACCTGGGCGGTCGCATTCTCAGCACGGGTCTGGACCTGCCGCTGAACATTGACTTGCCGGGCTTTGCACTGGACGTCAACGGTGGCTTCTCGCTGGCTGCGGATTGGCAGTATGACTTCGGCTTTGGCTTGTCAGTGACCAAGGGATTCTTTTTGGACACCAACACGGGCGCTGATGCCGATGTGGCTGAGCTTCGCATGAACGTGGCGGCTTTCCTCGATGGCGATCCGAAAGACGCAGACACGGTTACAGCCTTTGAAGGTCGCGGCAAAATGCTGTTCTTTGAAGCAGCGGTGGTAGACCACGACACCGACTTGACCCAGGCCGGGTTCCAAGGCAGCGGCTTGCGGGGTGCGCTGAACATCGACCTGAAGGGCAATGATGCAGGTCAGCTCACGCTGGACCACGTGCTTTCCAGTCCTGAATCTGCGTTCAAGGCTGACTTTGATGTCAAGGCCAATCTGGACCTGGGCGTTGAACTCAGCGCCTTGAGCATGCCCAAATTGAAGAGCGATCTGGTGATCAACTGGGACTGGCGCTTGGGCGATGCGGCGGTCAAATTCCCGGAAATTTCCTTCCAGAACCTGCGCTTGGACATGAAGTCAGCAGTGGCCGACTTCTTGTTGCCCATCGCCACTGCGGTGTCGAATGTGGCCGCACCGTTCCGGGACGTTGTGACGGCCTTGACGGCACCCATGCCCGATTTGGGTCTGCTGCTGGATCCGCCACGCAAAATTCTTGGTTTGGCCAGCGACAACACTTTGCGCGGCTTCATCGACACAGTCAACGAACTGACCATGAAAGCCAAGCCCAGCCTGGGCCTGCAACACATCGACTGGTCTTTCCTGGATGCCGTGAAGTTTGCACTGGACATGCCAGAGACCATCAGGAGTTTGCTGGCCTTTGGTGCGGGTCTTCCCTTGGGCAGTATTTATGGCTTGGGCACAGACAATGTGCGCTTCGTCAAGGGTGATGGCACATCGGCCAGCAGTAGCAGCAGCAACACGGATTTGCTGAAAGCCATTGCAGGGATCACAGCTCAGGCTTCTGGTGGTTCCAGCACCCAGACAGACCGCAGTGGCTTGCAGTTCATGCCTTACCTGACTGACATTGGTAATTGGGCCAAGATTTTCAGCGGTGGCAATGCCACCTTGTTCACCTACGAGTTGCCGTTGATGCAATTCGAGTTGAAGTTCAATGAAATTCTGGCATCGATTCCTATTCCATTCCCGCCGCTGTCCTGGCTGAGCATTGATGTCGGTGCTGTGGGCAGTGTGTCGGCGTTTGTGGACTTGTCATTTGGCTTTGACACCTACGGTATTCAAAAGGCCATTGCCAGTAAAAACGTGTTTGATGTAGCGGACGGTTTTTATGTGAACGACTGGACCATGCCTGCCTTCAAGAATGGACAGGTTGTTCCAGGCACAGGCGGCAAGGAAAAGCCCGAGTTTGGTATCAAGCTCGAAGCGGGTCTGCTGGGCGGTCTTGGCATCACAGGTGTGGGCTCAGCGGGTGTCGGTGGTTCGATTTCCTTGCTGGTAACGGCTGACATGAACGACATCAAGACCGGTAAGGTCACACGCGATGCCAACGGTCAGGTGGTGGACGTGAATTACGTGGGTGACGGCAAAGTACGTGCATCCGAAGTGCTGGGCATGATGATGTACCCTGGCCTGATCCCTGGCATTCCAGGCGGGCCCTTCAACCTGTTTGATCTGAGCTTCCAGGCCTCCTTGAGTCCGTACATCTGGGGCAAGACCCTGTTGACGGGCACCATGACCTTCAAGTTGTTCGAACTGAAGTTGCCGCCGTTGACCTTGACAGCGCCCACGGTGAAACCAGTGCTGGCCTCAATGAACAATTCGACCGGTGTACTGACCTTGAACATGGGCGCGCGCGCCACGGACCGGCTGTACCTGACCACCGATGATGTTGCAGAAAACGTCATCTTGAGTGGTACCAGCGCCGGCGCGGTGGATGTAGAGTTTGCGGGCTTCCTGGGACGCTATACCGGCGTGACCAAGGTGGTCGTGGACATGGGTAAGGGCAATGACACGCTGGACGCGTCGCGCTTGCTCAACAACGTGTATCTCGATGTGCGCGGCGGCGAAGGCGACGATACCCTGGTGCTTGGAGCGGGCGGCGGTCGCGCCATCGACTTGCTGGGCAACAACACCTTGCGCGCGCTCGCCACAGGCACCAAGTCTGTCACCTTCATCACTGGCGAAGGTGACGACAAAATGTTCGGCGGTCTGGGTGATGATGTGTTCTACGCAGGCACTGGCTCGAACCAGATCACCGGTGGCCCTGGCAAGGACACCCTGTACGCAGTGAGCGGCTTGAATCGCTTGACGGGTGGCGAGGGCGTTGACCGTTATGTCTTCGTGGGCGAATTGGGTAGCAACACGCTCATCGAGACAGGCATCGACTTGAGTGACATGGACTTCTCGGGCCTGATCCCCGATGAGATCTTGAAGGTGATTGGGCCCGCTGCAGGCGCACCTGCAGTTTCAATTCCTGCACAGTTCAACGCGGCGCGTGACGAAAAGTCGCGCATCGTCTTCACGGGCACGCCGTTCACAGGGGATCTCAACAACCCCATGACCGTCACTCTCTCGGCGCAAGATGGCGTGTTCAATGCAGTCAGTGGCGGCGATGTGATCGTCTCGGGTTCTGACAGTGCCCGCACATTCACTGGCTCAATCGCGAATTTGAACAAATTCTTCACCAACCCCGCGAGCCTGAGCTACACCTACGTTTCTGCTGAGGCAGATCGCACCATCACAGTCACAGCCATGCAAGGCGGGTTGACAAGTGTGGCGACGACAACGGTCACTGCTGTGGACGCCTTCACGCCTGACGGCGGCCTCAACCAGGCCTGGGCCGATTTGGCGGTGCAGGGTAACTTGATGGTGGCCGTGTCGGGCGCGAATGGTTCGCAGATGGGCATCTATGTGTCGCGCGATGGTGGGGTGAACTGGGCACCTGTCCAGGCCCAGGCAGAGGGCCTGCAGGTGCAGGGCTCCGTCGCTTCCGCGGGATTGGTGGGGTCTGCACAGGGCACCGTTAATCTGTTTGATGGCAGCCTGGGTACCGCTTATGTCAATACCAGCCTTGCGAATCCTGGACGCATTTTCACGCTCAAAGCGGCTGAAGTGCTCAATGGATTAACTTTCACCACTGCGGCAGACTCACCTGAGAGCGACCCCACACGTTATGCCTTGTATGGCTCGAACGAGTTGTTGTCCTGGGGCGATGCAGGCTGGCGCCAAATTGCGCAAGGCGCCACTGACCTGCCCGAAACAAGAAACGTCAGCAGATCGGTCAGCTTTGACAACAGTCTTAGCTTCAAATACTACAAGCTGGTCTATACCGAGCTGCGTCCCGTGATGGTGTCGGCACAGGCTTCGCCTGACGCCGTCATGCCTGGCGGCGAGGGCGTCGAGAAGGCGATCGATGGCAGCTTGAGCAGCAAGTACCTCAATCGCAACAAGGCTGACGCAGGCATGTTGATCACCTTGTCAAGTGAGTCGGTGGTGCAGTCCCTGACCCTGACCACAGGCAACGACGCTGCGGACCGTGACCCCATGCGTTATGTCTTGCTCGGTGCCAACAGCGAATTGGAATGGGCGGATGCCAGCTGGACGCAAATTGCGACGGGTCAGACCGGCTTGAGCACGGCGCGCAAAGCGACCAATACGGTCAGCTTTGAGAACAGTCAAAGTTTCAAGTACTACAAGCTTGTGCTGACCGATTTGCGCAATACGTCAACTGCCTACGGCATGCAAGTGACCGAGGTCAAGCTGGGTTCTGCATTGAACAGCGACTACAAGGCAGGCACTGTTGGGCAACTCGGTGACTTGCACCTTGCGTCAGCGGCAAGCACCGATGTCAAATACATGGACATCGAATCGTCCTCGCCAGGCCTGATGTTCAACCTGCAGCAGGCGGATGTGTTGCGGGGTCTCAATTTCACTTCAAGCGTCGATGCGCCTGAAAGCGACCCCACGCGCTATGCCTTGTTGGGTGCCAACGAAGACCTGGGCTGGGATGCCGCAGGATGGTCGGCCATCTCTTCGGGCGCAACAGGATTGACCGATGCGCGTGGCGTGACCAGTCATGTCAGCTTTGTCAACAACCAAAGCTTCAAGTACTACAAGCTGGTTTACACAGAACATCGTGCGGTAATGTCCTCAGCAGTGGCTTCCCCAGGCGCCATTACACCTAACGGTGAAGGTGTGGAGAAAGCGATCGATGGCCGCAACGACAGCAAATACCTCAACCGCAACAAGGTGGATGCGGGCTTGCTGGTGACCCTTTCAAGCGCTACGGTGGTGGACTCCCTGACCTTGACCACCGGCAATGATGGTCCTGACTGCGACCCCATGCGCTATGAGTTGTTGGGCTCCAACTTTGAGCTTGACTGGGCCGACGCGGGCTGGTCTCCGATTGCCAAAGGGCAAACGGGCTTGAGCACCGACCGCAAAGCGAGCAACACCGTTGCATTCGCCAATACGCAAAGCTTCAAGTACTACAAACTTGTACTGACAGACTTGCGCAATGCGGCGACGGCTTATGGCATGCAAGTGACCGAAGTTCGACTGGGCAATGCCCTGAACGCACGTTATGCGGCAAGCGATACGGTGCAGTTGGCTGAATTGGGCCTGATCACGGCACAGTCTGATGTGGCCTCGCCTGGCGCAGTGCCTTTCGACAATGACACAGCAGCGGCCCTGGATGCTGACAAGAGCACCAAGTATGTCAACTCGTCCAAGGTGGGCAGTGGCTTGATGACGGCACTGCAAGCACCCAAGGTGCTCAATCGCATCGATTTCACCAGCGCCAACAATGATTCGGCTGGTGATCCGACAAAGTTCGTACTCTATGGATCCACTTCGCCGCAGGCCTGGGACAGCACCTCCTGGACAGTGGTGACATCGGGGGCGACCGGTCTGAGCACAGAGCGCGGTGCCACCAATTCGATCAGTTTTTCCAACTCGCAAAGCTTCCAGTATTACAAGCTGGTATTCACAGAACTGCGCTCTGCAGACGCTGCCGCCATGCAAATTGCAGGCGTCTACCTCGACAGCACCTTGCCATTGGGACAAGGGTTCGATCATGTTGCCATTTCCCCGGATGGTCGCCAGATTGCCGCACTTTCGAATGCGGGTACTGTGGCGATTTCGCGCGATGCGGGAACCACGTGGACCCTGGTTGTCGCGCCTGCAGATGATTACACCGATGTGCTCGTGACCGACGAGGGTCGAGTCATCTTGGCAGACCGTGCCGGCAGTGAGCCCTACAGTTACAAGAACTTCCTGGGCATCACCCTGTGGGATACCCGTGACACCCCGGGAAGCCTGCGTGAGCTGGCTGCTGATGGCAAAACCTGGGTCACCCTCAATCTGCCCAGCCAAAACTGGCAGGATTTGGTCCTGGCGGACGATGGAAAATCCATTCTGGGTGTGACGAGCAAGGCCTCCAACGGTGCGGGCTCGGGTGCCATCTACATGGGCGTGATGGGCACCCTGGTGAATGGCGTGACGGCTTCTTCCAGCAACACGGGCTCCGGCGAGGTAGCGGCCAACGTCAGCGATGCCAACACGGGCACCAAGTACCTTAACAAGGACAAGGTGGGCAGTGGCTTGGTGTTCAGCCTGTCGCAGGCCGACGTGGTTAACAGTTTGCAATTTACCAGCGCCAATGATGCTGCTGGACGCGATCCGATGACATTCACTGTCCTGGGCTCCAACGAGTCTGCAGACTGGAGCAGCACCACCTGGAAGCAGGTGGCCCAGGGCAACACCGGCCTGAGCACCACACGCAAAGCGGAAGGCCAAGTGGCGACTTTCGCCAATAGCACGGCTTACAAGTACTACAAAGTGGTGATGACCAGTTTGCGTGACCCCAAAGCTGATGCCATGCAGGTCTCAGAGATCAAGCTAGGTACCAACGATGGTCGTCTGATTCCAACGGGCTTGGGACAAAACGGCATCGCCTGGACCGATGTCACGCGGGGTGCGCTGAACAATGCGGACTGGCTGTCGGTAGACATGGACGCCAGCGGTCAACGTTGGACGGCCTCCACCAAGAGCGGACAAATTTTCTACGCTGACACCACGCAAGCAGCCTGGAAGTGGCAGCTGGCAGGCACATTGGGACAAGACACCCGTGTTGCCATCAGCGCTGACGGTTCGGCTTTGGTTGCGATTGGCTCTGGCACCAATGGCGGTGTTTGGATGTCCAGCGATTTGGGCAAGAACTGGGTGCGTGCTGCTGGACGCGGTGAAATGGGCGTGGCCGCAGGCAGTGCCTGGGTTGGCGCAGTGATTGATGGCAACGCCGGCATGGTGACGGCTGTGGCCAAAGACAATGCCGTGTTGCGTTTCGAGGCGCCCTCGTCGTCGGCTGCAACCAACCTCATCTTACCGGATGTGTTGATGCTGGCGGGCGATGAAAATACCCCTCTGACCTTCCCTCAAGGGTCGCTCTACGACGCTGACTTGCTCAAGATGGCTGTGGCAGGTGACAACACCCCCGTGGTGTCGGTGCAATTCGATGTCACCCAAGGTGGATTCGGTGTGTCAACCGCTGATGCAACACGTTGGGGTGTGACCGTCAATGCAACAACTGCCGGTGTCAAGCTGACAGGTACCGTGGCCAAGCTGTCCGGTTTCCTGGCAGAAGCGGGTAACCTGCAATTTGTCCCTGGGCAAGCGGGCATTGAAGGTCCTCTGGTTGTGACCCTCAGCGACGGCATCAACACCACGGTGCGGGAAGTTCCCCTGTTGGTTCAAAAGCCGGTGGCCTTGAAGGCCTCATACAACGCCGGCAACTTTGAAATATTGTCGACGGGTGGCAACGCCTTGCGTTTGAGTCGCAGCCCCCTGGAGGAGGTCAAGCTGGGCTTGTTGTCCGATGAGTTGACGGTCGTTCGCCTGTCGGAGACGCCACTGGTGATTCGTGCATCTGAAGGTGCCGACGAGACCATTCTGACGCTGGGCAACACCTTGGCTGCCGATGGTTTGCCACGATCCTTGTTGCTTAAAGATGTCGCCCCCGGTTCGGCCACAACCAGCCAGCTCAGTGACGATACCTTGACGCTCAAATTTAAGCCGATTGACAAGTCGATGACCAAAAATGTGGTGACCTTGAGCAACGGTCAAGCGCTTTCTGGCATCGAAAAAATTGTCTGGGACGAAACGCTTGGTACGGTGCATCTGGTGGGAGATGTCATCGTGATCAAGGCGCAGGGCAGCGACCCGATCGACCTGGGCAATACCCGCCTGGTCGTTGATGCCAAGCGTCTGGTGATTGAGGGCGATTTGCGTGTCAAGGACGCAAGTCATCTGCAACTGAATGTGTCAGAGAGCATCACGCTGGCTGCGCTCAAACAATACGGCATCAACGGCGGTGTGGATACCAATCTGTCGGTCAAGGACGTTCTGTCCAAGAATGCCAACGGCAATCCCCTGGCTCAGATCATTCAATCGGTCAAGATTGCCATTCCAGAGGGGGGGGGTGCAGTGGACCTGGCCGCATTTGCCTCTGAAGGATCGGGTTTGCAGGTCACACCAGAGGCTGGTGTTGGCATTTCTTTGGGTGGCAGTGCAACGGGTGGTCTGTCATTGGATCCCAGCAAGCTCAGCAACATTCCAAGCCTGGTGATCGGCTCATCCGGAAGTTCCAATCCCGTCGCTATGGGCGGTTCTGGTACCACGCTGAACGTATCCGTTCCCCTGGTGATTCAGTCGCAGGGCACGGGCGGCAAGGTCGCTGTTTCCGGTACGGTCATGGGCAAGACGCTGCAGATTTTCGGCCCTGGCAATACAACCGTCTTTGCGGATGGCACCGCCATGGCCCTGACGGAAGGTGCGCTGATCAATGACGCCATCCGTTTTGATGGCACCGTCACTCTGACCATGGGCGATGCAGTCGCAGATCTGGCCGGTGACTTCCATGTCACAGGACGACTTAACGGTAGCACGGGCACCGAGGACTATCTGACGCTTTCCGCCCACGAAGGCAACATCGCCATCGATGGGCGCGTGGGTGGCGGCATTGGCTACACCGACAGCACCACGATTCTCAATGGCGGTCAGCATTATGTGGATGGTGATTACTCAGAGGTGCCCCTGCTGGGAGGCAAAGGCTCGGGTGCAACGGCCAATGTCCGTGTCGTGGGAGGACAGGTCACCCAGGTCACCCTGGTTTCTGTGGGCGGTGGTTACGAGGTCGGTGATGAATTGACCGCTGCACGTGCCAGCCTTGGCGACTTGCAAGGGGTGGCCTCCGGTTTCAAGCTCAAGGTGAACGCTTTGTCCGAGGTGGAAGGCTTGACCATCAGCGATGCCCTGAATGTCACTTTTGGCGAGCGGGTCTATGTGGATGGGGATATCAGCATCACCGCCTCGGGCAAGCTGGTATTCTCTGACGAAGTCGTGCTGCGCAACGGTGGTCAGTTGATCGTTAACGGGACCCAGGAGATCGAGTTCCTCAAAGGCATTCGTTTTGAGGCCGATGCACAGGGTCATGTTGGCGCTCTCCATGTCAATGGCAGCGATATGTCCGTGAGTTTCTTGTCAGGTCTGTTTGCGGGCCAGAACGATGCCATGCTTTGGGCCGGGGTGAACACATTGGATTTGCAAGCGCCACAAGGGGAAGCATCCAAAGGCAGTTTATCGGTCACGGGCAACGACCTGGTCTTGAGCGAAGTTGCAGGTTTTTCCAACTTGAACCTCAATCTGGACAGTTTGAGCTTGCACGCGCACAGCTTGTCGATGCCGACCACGCAGGACGTGGCGGTCAGCATGAACCTGGGCGTTTTGGACCTTCAGGCCGATGCTGGGATTGGCACGAACGGGTCTTTGCTCAAGGTGAATGCCCAAGAGATTGTGGCCAAGGCACTGGAAGGCGACGTGTTCTTGCAGATCATTGGCTCCGATACGATCAAGCTCAATGTGATGACGCGTGCAGGGGGGGCAGCGCATGTTTCTGCGCTGCAAGATCTGTCATTGGCTGCCAGCAGCACATTGACTGCCAAGGATATGACATTGTCAGCAGCGCGTGACATTCAAGCGCCACAGATTCAAGTGACCGGTGCTTTGACAATCGATGCAGGCCGCAACTTGCAAATGAACGGCTCCGTTGACGCCAATACCCTTGTGCTCAAGGGGAATGGGACCTTCAACCAGGCCGTTGGCGCTGACCTCAACGTCGCGGGCACGACGTTGATCGTGGGTGGAGGCAATACTATCGCGACGCTCAACAATGCCAACCATTTTGCAGGTGAGATGACGGTTCGTGGCACGGGTAGCTTTGCGCTCACCGACACGGGTGCCTTGGATGTTGTGCTCGATGTCACTGGCAGCGTGCAGATTGCCGCTGAGGGCAACTTGTCGCTCAGAGGCGCTTTGACTGGTGCAGCGAGCGATCTGACGGTTCGCTCAGGTGGCAGCGTTCAAATCGGTGCGACCACTGTCGGCCGTGATGTCAGCATCGTCGGTGCAGGCGACATCATCGACATCGGCGTGATGAATGTGGGTGGCAAGACGTCAGTCACAGCCACCGGACAAGCCGTGACGCTAGACAATGCCAACGACTTTACCGGCGCGGTGAGCGTGGATGCTGCGCAGGCCTCCGTCAGCGATGTCAATGCGCTGATTTTGGGCGCCGTCAACTTGAGTGGCGACCTGACGCTGAATGCAGGTGGCGCCATCAGCGCCAGCGCTGCGCTGGCGGTTGGCGGTAAGACTTTCATCACGGCTGAAGAGCAGCGCGTGACTCTGGACAACGCCAATGATTTCGTGGGCGCTGTCAGTGTGAACGCGGCGCAACTTCATCTGCGTGATGCGAATGCCCTGAATCTGGGCGACATCGTCCTGAGTGGCAATTTGATGCTGAACGCAGGTGGAGCGGTCGGTGACAGTGGTGTACTGAGCGTTGCCGGTCAGACACAAGTCACAGCCAGCGGTCAAGCCGTGATCTTGGACAATGCCAACGACTTTGGCGGTCCGGTCAGTGTCATTGCGGCACAGGCCCATTTGCGCGATGTCAATGCGCTGGATTTGGGCGCAATGAGCCTGAGCGGCGATCTGACACTCCAGGCAGAGGGAGCGGTCAGCGACAGCGGTGTGCTGAGCATTGGCGGTCGGACACAGGTCACAGCCAGTGGTCATAACGTGACGCTGAACAGCGCCAATGATTTTGGTGGCGCGGTCAGCATCCGTGGTGCGCAAGCCGAGTTGCATGACGTGAATGCGCTGGACCTCGGATCGGTCAGCTTAAGTGGCAAATTGATGGTCACGGCGGGTGCTGCGGTCAGCGACAGCGGCGTGCTGGCAGTGGGTGGTCAGACAGAGATTGTCGTATCGCAACAGGATGTGACCCTGGACAGCCCCAACCTGTTCACCGGCGCGGTGAGTGTGACCGGGGCCCAAAACCTGACCTTGCATGCGGCTGATCGGCTCACCATCAGTGACGGCATGACATTGATGGCAGACAGCATCAACTTGAGTGCTGCAGCCAGCTTGGGAGTTGACGGCTCGCCAATCAGTCTGAATGCTCGCAGCATCACGGCAGTCAGTACGGAAGGGGCGGTTTTCTTGAACCTCTTGGGGGCTGACGATTTCGATCTCCATGTGGGCGCCAAGACGGACGTTCAAGTCAAACGCGAGGGTGCACTCAAACTGGCTGCAGGCACCACTTTGACCTCTGAAGGTGGTGAGGTCGCGGTGATTGCGACCGATGATCTGTGGGTTTCGGGTGTGACCATGCTGGCGGACAAAGCCTTGCTTCGCTCAGAAAACGAGGCCATCAAGGCCACCAACCTTGAGGATGCCATGCCATTGGTCATTCAAGGTGAGTTGACCTTGGATGCCGAAACGGGCATCGGTGGCTTTGGGTACGAGCGGCTGCTGATCAGCTCATCGAGCGATCGGGCCAGCGTGGGTGCTTACAACGCAACCAGTGGTGATGTGGTCATTGCCGGCACGAATGGCCTGACTGTTGGTGACAGTGGCATCCGTTCTGACGCCGACGGATGGGTCGTCCTTTTGAGTGGCACGGGGACGATCCAGGAACAAGGCATTGTTTCCGCCAGAAGCCAGAACGTGGCCAGAGTCACGGGTGCCAACTGGATGGCGCGTGCGAATGCAGACGCCAGCATGTTGTTGGACGACATGATCGCCAACGGGACTTTTGCAATGATTTCCTCCGCAACGTCTGCATCGCCTCTGGCTCAGATGAACCAGCGATTGGCAGAGGGCTGGAACAAGGGTGATGGGTCGCCTGGCGCGCAAGATGTTCTGAGCAGCAAGGCGGCGGTGGTTTCTGCCAAGCCGCGCAGCATCACTCCATCGGCTGCACCTGAGATCATGACGGCCCATACGGTCAGCGTGATGGCCAGCCCACAGACCACTGCGAAATTGCTCGAGATGGCAATGACTGTGACGCAGCAGGGCCATCAACTGTCTATCAACGATACGGAGAGTTTGAGCACCTGGGCCAACCGCACTTCACCCACGGTGATCTCTGCGGAGCCCAATGTGATGCCGCCAACGTCCGTGCCAGTTGCGCCCAATGCAGCACAGCCTGCTGCACCCAGCGTGCCACAGGAAGAACCGAGCAAGCCGAGTGACAGCACACCTTCCGCACCTGCAGAGACTGCGCCTGTCAGTCCAACGTCCGATGTGCGTTGGCTGTATCCGCCCACTCAGTTGGCGCAACAACCTGAAGCAGTGGACCTTGACAGGCCTGATCTTTTCAGTGGATTGGCTTCTGGCTTGATGGGTGTTGTGTCCAAACTCAGCCAGTGGGTGGGTTGGGGGACAGATCGCTCGGCGCCGGCGGCAGACGCGCAGCCTGTGAATCCCAAGGCATCCAGCGATAAGGGGTCGTCAGACAGTGCAAATGGCTAGATGAGGGTCTTGGGGTCAGGTCTTGATTGAAGACCTGACCCCAGCTTGGCGGCGCTCTGTCCGCCTCGAAACCTCTATGTCATCCCATTGACATATATTTCCATAATAATCGAATAATGGAAGATAAAGACGTTGTCAAATCCCTGTCCGCCTTGGCCCAGCCCAATCGCCTGCAGGTCTTTCGGGCCCTTGTCGTCGCAGGCAAGCAAGGCTCTCTGTCGATGTTGCCTTCGTAGTCAATGAATATTGCGCGTGAGAGCCCCTCGTGCAGTTCCATCAACTTGGCCCGCTCTTTCAGCACGGTGGCTGAGTTGAACACCCAGTCCACAAAATCCACTTCTTCTGGCGTCCAGTCACAAATGGGCGCGTTCAGATAGTCGGCCGCCCATTCGGCACCGTAGCGGTTACTGCCGTGCCAGTACAGGTGCTCCGTCAACACCGTTCTGCCTGTGAGCCCCTCCGCAATGTAGGGGTTGGCTGCGATTCCGCGCCGAATGTAGGTGCAGGCAGGCCCATCGCCTCTGCAATCCGTTCAATGGACGACAAGGCCCAGCACACGCTGGCTTTTGTGGTGTTGACAGGCTGGGCGTTGCTGCTGTGGCCGCACGCTGCCATGCGAGTGGCGCTGGGCATGCTGGCCTATGGTGCAGGCCTTGAAGTGGCACAGTGGGCCGTGGGCTGGCGTTTTGGGTAGTCGCGGGCTTTTGTGGACTTGGGTTCAATTCCCAGAGCCGGATTTGAACTTGAGATGATGATTGGGGCCATCAATCGGATCAGTCTGAGGATGCCGACATTCCCCCTTATCTTCAGAACAGGGGCTGTAGAGCACGGTGATGACTGGAGACGCAGGATCTTGCAGAGCCATGTGAGCCTTGATCCTGGGAGGAGTCGACTGGGTCACGCGTACTTTGGCCCAGAAGTCGAGTGATTTTGCTGGTGGGTTGACATTGGTAGCACCTGGTGCTAGCATTTGCTATGCCTCATAAAGTCAAGCCAAGAGCGTTTAAGACCAAAAAATTCAGCAAAAACGCCAAAGCCGCTTTTGTTACAGACGCCGATCTTTGTAACGCGATCAAGGAGGTCATGGCGGGCCAGGCTGTTGACTTGGGTGGTGGTGTCTACAAGAAAAGGCTCAACAAGAACCAACACCGCTCGATTATCTTGGCCAAAGGCGGCAATTATTGGATTTACGAGTATCTTTTTGCCAAGAACGATCGTGACAACATTGATGATGCAGAGCTGGAGATGTTCCGGCAACTTGCCAAAGGTTACGAAGGCTTAAAGAAAGCGCAATTGGCGAAGTTAATTGAAGACAAGCACCTTTTGGAGATTTGTCATGACGACGAAAAAGAAATTTAAAAGCGATGCCTTTGAGGCTATTCATGAGTCTGCTGCTGCCTTGCTCAGCGTCGGCGCAATAGACAAGGCCACTATGCGCAAATTCGATGCATCTTGCCTTGCCAAAACACCAGACTACAAGGCTGTGCAAATCAAAAAAATTAGGGAAAGTGCAAAGGTCAGTCAGCCGATCTTTGCCATGTATTTGAACACCAGTGAATCGACGGTTCAAAAGTGGGAAGCTGGAACCAAGAAACCCAGTGGCATGGCCCTCAAACTGCTAGATATTGTCCACAAACATGGCTTGGCAGTGCTCGCGTAACACCGCTCATTCCCCACCATTCCCTCTTGAGCGCAAATAGAAATTTGTTCGGTGGTCAACCATCCACCACCACACACGGGGGACAGATTTTCTCTGTCCCCCTTTTTCTTTCCCGAAAGGCCCTGTTTCTGCGGGCTTTCGCGTTTTGCATTGTGGACGTGATGGGTCAGATTTCCCTGGTTTTTGTCCT
>JACCDH010236344.1_pt1 | contig 51856 bp, 46 predicted proteins | sample 7442481 | NCBI WGS metagenome assembly JACCDH01 (sample SAMN15323433, study PRJNA562643) | freshwater metagenome | isolation source: river surface water | place: USA:Blue River Watershed | collected 2017-08-15
CGCAAACCTGTGATGGCAATTTCAATGTCGCCATCTGGATTTTCTTCGTCTTTCACTGTCAAACCGGACAGCTCAATCATGCGGCGCGCCAAGTCCATGATCTTCACTGATTCACCCATGTCCAACACAAACACGTCGCCACCCTTGGCCATCGCACCAGCCTGGATGACTAACTGCGATGCCTCGGGGATGGTCATGAAGTAGCGCGTGATTTCGGGGTGGGTCAGTGTGATGGGACCGCCATCACGGATTTGTTGTCTGAATTTGGGCACCACAGAGCCTGAGGAGCCAAGCACATTCCCAAAGCGAACCATGCTGAACTTGGTACCCGGGTTGGTCGATGCAATGGCTTGGAGTGCCAACTCGGCCAAACGCTTGCTCGCCCCCATGATGTTGGTGGGACGGACCGCCTTGTCGGTGCTGATCAGCACGAAATCAGCTACGCCATTGCGTGCAGCAGCCTGTGCAGTTCGCAAGGTGCCCAAGACATTATTTTTGATGCCTTCTGCAGGATTGTGTTCCACCAGAGGCACATGCTTATAAGCTGCTGCGTGATAGACCGTATCAGGGTGCCAGGTTGACATGATCTCTTGCATGCGATCGGTGTCCTGCACCGAGGCCAAGAGCGGAACCAGCGTGACCTCCAAGCCAGAGACTTTTTCTTCCAACTCTTGATGAATGGCGTACAGGGCAAACTCACTTTGCTCGATCAACAAAAGCTTTTGAGGGCGGACCGACAGAATTTGACGACAGAGTTCACTGCCGATTGAACCGCCGGCACCCGTGACCATGACCACCTTGCCGCGAATGTTCATGGCCAACAAGATGTGGTTGGGCATGACGGGCTCTCGGCCAAGCAAGTCGTCAATATCCAGCTCTCGTAGATCAGAAATGCTGACTTTACCTTGTGCCAGATCAGTGACACTGGGAAGTGTGCGTACAGCGACACGAGCAACTCTCATCTGATCAAGTATCTCGTTGCGACGCTTTTGGTTGATCCCTGGCAGGGCCAAAAGGACATCACTGATGCCTCGTGTTTGCACCAAGGTTTCAAGATCAGCTGGGTTGTAGATGGATTGACCATTGAGCACATGCCCGTGCAGCCGATCATCGTCGTCGAGGAATCCAACCACTTGCATTTCAGGGCTATTGGCCATGGCTGCGACCAGCTGGCGGCCAGCACTCCCAGCACCATAAATCAGTACTTTGGTGCGATTGGCTTTCTTCAGGATGTTTTGATATTGGTCACCCAGCCAAACACGGGCAAGGGCTCTGGAGGCACCGACAAATAAAAGAAGCAGAATGGGTTGGATGATGCCAATGGTTCGAGGCACTCCGGTAACACCGATGGCCGTGAAGATGGAGGCGTAGAGCAAACCGTAGATGCCCACAGCCCTAGCAACGGCCAACAAAGCGGGCCAGCCGCTGTAGCGGAAGATGGCGCGGTAGAGGCCTGACAGTATGAATACAGGCAAGGCAAAAGAAATCGAGGCGATCAGACTCCAAAGCGCCATTCCTGCTAGAGGGATGAATTCACCAAGGCGCAAGTAATAAGCCACCCAAACCGAAATGACGCAAAGTGATACGTCAATCACCAAGACAAATAGTCGCTTTGCCCACCTGGGTAATGCCAACATGGGTAATGCGAAATTTTGCAAAAGCAATTTACTGATCATTCTTTATTTGCCTTTGCGTATCAAAGTAAAGCTGCACTCATTACTTTTCTCACTGCCTCTACGGTGTCGCTCATTTCTTGCTCGCCCAGGGTGGGATGCACCATGAACATCAAGGTTTGTTTTGATATTTTTTCTGCGTTGGGCAGGCGGATTTTTGGAGAAAGGCCGGAGTCAATGAATGCTTTTTCACGATAGATCTCTGAACAACTGCCTGACATACAAGGAATTCCCTCGGCATTGATTGCAACCATCACCTTCGTCTGATCCCATTCCTCCTTAAGCAACTTCAGATTTAAAAAAGCATAGAGCTTGTACCAAGCATGTGTCATGTTTTGTTCTGGCTGAGGAACGTATAACCCATGGATGGAACCGAGTCCCTGTGCCAGTTGCTGGGCATTCACACGCCGCTTCTCTAGCCATAAAGGCAATTTTTGTAGCTGCCGTCGACCGATAGCGGCTTGCATTTCAGTCATTCGCCAATTGGTGCCAAATGATTCATGTACCCAACGAAAACCTGGGGGATGTGTTCTCGTATGTACAGCATCCCAACTTTTTCCATGATCCTTGTATTCCCATGCACGACGCCAAATTGCCTCGTCATCAGTAAGAAGCATGCCGCCCTCTCCACCAGTGGTCAGAATTTTGTCCTGGCAGAATGAAAAAGCAGCACAGATGCCAAAATTTCCTGTAGGACGATTTTCGTAGGTTGCTCCCAATGACTGAGCACAATCTTCAATGAGGTGAATGCCATGTTGATTGGCCAGATCAATCAATGGCTGCATATCACATGGCCAACCAGCCACATGTACCACTACGATTGCACGAGTACGTTCATTGATTGCAGGTCTCACAGTTGCAGCAGACAGGTTGCCGCTGATTGGGTCTATGTCAACGACCACTGGTTTAGCGCCACGTACGACTACACAGCTTGCCGATGCGATGAATGTGCGACTGGGCACGATGACCTCATCTCCGTGTCCAATGTCTAACGCCTGAAGTGCCAATTCAAGGGCAAGAGTTCCGTTAGCAAGAGCAATGCCATAGCGCCTGCCGAATGCATTCGCAAATTCTTTCTCAAAAGTTTTGCATTCTTCACCAGTCCAGTAGTTGACCCTGCCTGATTGCAAGACTTGTTTGGTTGCATCAATTTCATCGGCTTCGAATACAGGCCAAGAGGGAAAAGGTGAAACTCGATGAGGTTTACCACCATTGATTGCTAAGTTTTGCATGTTCATCCTGTCGTGATTTCAGGCGCAATGCGCCCGTTGGTGAAGATTTTGTACTGAGCAACAAACACTAGGAATCCGACTGATATCACACCAGAAATAATCGGCAAGCTCTTGAAATGAATTGCAACCGCAAAGGCGCCAATGACTAGCCAACTGGAAATAATCGCTAATATTTCACCCAAACTCAGCGCAGACTGGGCACGTGTGGCAAACATGATGAACACAGCAAATACCAAAGTGGAAATACACCAAGCCGCAGCAATCCCCAAGATTCCCCACATTGGCAACCAAACGTAGCCTAGTACCACGTTTGCCACAAGCCCAATAAGCGTTGCCGCAACTACTTTGGATGAAACCTGAGAAACCACTGATAACTTGAGCAACATGAGTCCAGAGGATAGTAAAGGCAATTGCAGAGCGCCAATTTGGATCACGCCCGTGAGTTGAGCTATTCGAGCCTCATTCTGCAAAGACGGCATCGTTGCCATCACCATAGGACCAGCAAATGTTAAAACGACCAGTGCAGCAAGGCCCCCGCCCCAACTGCCGACAAGTAGCGAGAGATAAACTTCGCTGCGAATACGCAGTTGTAAACCCGCGTTGAGCAATCTGCTGAAGTATGGCACCCATACGGCTGACATCATTGCCACGGTGAGTCCAACTGCTGTTTGCACCAGTTTGCTCCCTATGGCCCATGTCGATACAGCCCCGGGGCCCAATAAGCTAGCCAACCAATAATTGAAAGGGACGGACAAACTCGATATGAATGCAGCACCAGCAAGCCAAGCGTAGTTAACGATGATCCCCTTCTCAGCACGCATCCTCATGATGGGAAAGGTTAAGAGTCGGTATCCATGCTTTTTTGCAAGTACAAGAAGTGTCACAAGATTCAATAGTTGTCCTGCCACCATGCCAAGCATGGCTGTCGTAATCATGTGACCTGGCGGAGCGACAAGAATCGCGACAACCGTCGTAAAAGGTACGATCAACTGCGCCGCTGCTGCTTGTGCAGGCTTGCCCAACAAGTTCATGAGGCTGTTGCCTGTCACAACCACCCCAGAAAAAAATAACAGCATGAGTGCCAGGGGAATCAATATAGATATCTGATTTACATCACGTCCAACAGCGAACGTGTTATAGATCATGTCACCTAGAACGAGTATGAAAAGGCATAACAAGCCCAAAATCGCCAATGAAAACGCGGAAGCCGTAGTGAGCAAGGATTGAATGCTGCGCTGATCTTTCATTCGATGTAAGGCTGCTGTGAGCGCATCGCCCAAAGGCAATGACAAAATGTTGACAAACAACATTGGCACCATCATGGAAAGATAAAAATCATCTAACGAAGCGCTGAAATCTACCCTGTGTATCAATAGCAGATCGCGTATCAAAAAACCTAGTGCGCCCACCATCGATATCAGCAAGACAAATACACCAGCTCCCAAGGCGCGTTTGCCGCTAATTTCATCAGATACCGCAACTTTGAGCCTGCCTTCACTAAGGAGACTTTCTCCTTTCCAGATCTGCATCTCATGAATTGAGGCGGCCATCCGGTAACCCAGCTTACCTAACACCCAAACCCAGCCACCTGCACCCATCAGCATAAAAACAAACAGCGGTCCGTATCGAACTCTGTGTAATGTTCCAGCATTAGGGCTGGTGTATCCCAAAACAGTCAGCACCACAGCAGAAATGACAAGGCACATCCAAACAGGTAAGGAAGGTTTTCTCCAGATCAGAATGAGAATTCCTGGCACCATCAAATAAAAAATCAACGTCTCGACTGAACCAATCAGGCGAGGCACTGATGGACGCTCCAGCCAACTATCTGGAAATGGAGCAAAAAGTGCCACCCAGAGTGCGCGAGGCATGTATTTAGCCATCTCGCTGGCATTGGCCGGCATCACATCGCCATCAAGCAGAGAATTTGCCCCAACTGCTTTATTGGAGAGAATGAAATGCGCCCTTACCAGTGATGCTTGCTCAAGTTTGCGATCTATGGACTCGGGCATCATTTCCGTTTTCGTCCAGTGCCAGCCACTTGAATTTACTTTTACCCAATGTGCTGACGGCGTCGTTGTCGAATTTGTGATGATCTCAGAGTCAATTGGCGCCATGAATGCTGCAGTCAGCAGTACACCCAAGGCCATTGAACCATTGCGAAAAGAAGGCCACCATGAACCATCAAGATTGACCAATTTCCAGATGACCATTACGCAAAAAGCAAGAGAAAAAGCCAGCGTATAAACCAACAGCATATGGGGCCGCATGATGGCGATGAGTCCACATCCCAAGGCCATCATCATCAAGTGAATAAATATTTCACGAGGCTTTAGGCTTGCTATTGACTTGACAAAAGCAAACAACACCATGAAGTACCCTGCAATGAGGAAGGCATCCTTATGATTTTGACCATACCAGACCAGTGCTGATGGAAATATCAAAAACAACAGGGCTGTACCACTGCCCGCAACCCAGCCTTGCACCCCGGGCAAGAGAAGCAAACCTAAGCGCAATACCATGAGCGCACCCAGCGCGTGGAATCCAGCATTGAGGGGAATGAACCAAACTGGATCAGCCCCAAACACAAAATAGATGCCCGCAAGAATGCCTACATTAGCAGTTATGCCAGAACCGGGCATCAGATGCCATTCAGACCAACCCAAAGCATGGATGCGATTGGCCATTTCGAGAGCCATCTCATGAAAAAGAATTGCATCCTGATTCATCAGCCCATGCCCAGCATGCAATCCGGGCATGATGGGCATCACCAACTTTTGTAGCACCAATGCGATCACAAAAGCATATGCATAGCCAAAGAGCCAAAGTACCCAAAGTGGTGGCATATTGAAAGCAGCTGTTTTGTCAGACAATTTTGTCTGAGTATCAAACTGCTGAGTTGGAGCGTCACTCAACAAAATCTTCATGTCCGAGCAGGGATGCCTTTTGTAATTGAGCCATCAGGCACATCAGACAACACCAAAGCCCCTGCACCCACTACAGCACGAGCTCCTACCTTGATACCAGGCAGAACAATAGCGCCAGCGCCAATCAATGTATCGTCGCCAATTTCTACGCCGCCACACAGAGTTGCCCTGGGTGCAATGTGAGTGTGATTACCTACTCGACAATCGTGCTCAATGATGGCGCCAGTATTGATGATGGCATTGACTCCTATAACCGAACTCGCATTGATCACGCTTGCAGGCATGACCAAGGTGCCTTCGCCCAGGGTTGTGTCACTCGCGATCACAGCAGCACGATGAACGACAGTAGCTAACCGAAACCCACCCGCTTTCGCTGCTTGTGCAATTCGCTTCCTGGTTTCATTGTGTCCGATGGCCACAAAAGCGCTCAGTAATCCACTCGCACCAGCAGATAGTCCTTCTTTTTCGCTTCGTACAAGATAGTGTTTTAACCTTGTGCCCAATCGTGCTGGGTTGGCATCAGCCAGAAATAAAATCTCATAGCTCCCAACCACTTCAATAGCATCAACGACCACCTTGGCATGGCCACCTGCACCAAAGATGACAATCTGTTCAGGCATCTGTGGCGTGTCCTTTTGATGTTCCAGTGTACTTGCTCATGGTTGCGACACCAGGTTGATTGATGTGACGTGAACGAAAAATTTGAATTAATGTCAGCGCCAGTATTCGCAGATCCAATAAGAAGCTTTGGTTTTCCACATACCATACATCCAGCGCGAATTTCTCTTCCCAACTGAGCGCGTTTCGACCATTAACCTGAGCCCATCCAGTAATTCCGGGCCTGACTTCATGTCTTCTCATTTGATCGGACGTATAAAGAGGAAGATATTCCATCAGCAATGGCCGGGGACCCACTAGACTCATATCACCTCTTAGCACGTTGAATAATTGAGGTAATTCATCCAGACTTGACGAGCGCAATTTTCGCCCAAGCTGCGTCAATCGATCCGCATCTGGCAATAATTGACCTGACTCGTCTCGCGCATCCGTCATGCTTCGGAACTTATAAAAAACAAAAGCTTGACCGTGACGTCCTGGTCTATCTTGGCGCAATAAGATTGGTTGCCCCATTGAGATCAGTACGGCATAAGCGATGACAGCCATCATTGGCAGAAAAAGTACCAATAGTGTTCCACTGACAATCAAGTCGAATAAACGTTTCAGCATCTCAATTGATTTTTGATTCAGTTGACAATTTTTTCATAGAAAGCCATGAGTCCTTGCGTTAATCTGATCTGGGAGAAGTCTGCCATCGCACGTATGCGTGCATGTTGCCCCATTTCAAGGCAAAGTGCTGGGTCAGTAAGTAGCCTGGAGAGTTGATTCGCAATAGCTTGAATGTCTCCGGGGGGGTGAAGTAGTCCTGTGCACTCATCAATAACCGCATCAGTGATTCCGTAAATGCGTGACGCGACGCAAGGGACACCCGTTGCAGCAGCCTCCATGATGACCATACCAAAACCTTCGCGATAACTGGGAAGACAAAAAACATCAGCGCTAGCCATATAGCGCTGAGGTGAATCTGTAAAGTCGATCAGATGAACCCGCTCTTTTGCACTAGCGCAAAGGCGCTCAACAGCAATGGCCAGACCACCCTCATCAGGTCCGACCATCACAAGATGTGCCTCAGCATGATTTCTAGAAAGGATGGCAAAAGCCTTGGCCAAATCGAGTACACCCTTGTCATGAGTGAGGCGTCCGAGAAACAAAATCAACCGGGCTTTCAAAGGTATGCCTAATTCGCCCCTCACGGAGCGACGTGCTTCACCATCAGGTTGGAATCGAAGACTATCCACACCGCAGATTGAACCCAAACCTATGACATGAGCGCGGTGCGCCTTGACCACACCTTCTGAAATGAGGAAATCTTTTTGCGAGGGGCTATCCACCAGCGCCTCAGTTGTCATGGATGCAAGTAAGCAATCCACACTTTTGAGTAGCCAACGCTTTATGCCTGTACGCGTAACCCAGACTTGACCTGTGAAAGTATGCACTCGGTGTGGCACACCAGTGATGCGTGCAGCAAGTATGGCCAAAATGCCCGCCTTAGGGGATACAGAATGCACAATATCGAAGCCCTTGGCATAAAAGAGTCGAGATAACGTCATCAGCGCCTTGAAATCTCTCCATGGGGCTATCGGGCGGACAATGGCAACCGAATGAAAGGCAACTGCCAATTCATGACGCCTAAGAAAGGCATCGTCCTGGGCATGCGCAACCACCGATACCTCATAGCCAGCGGCGATCGCCGCAGTGATGTGATCTTTCAAAAAAGTGACAACAGTCATCTCGCTTGAAACAACATAACAAAGGCGCAAGCGACAATCAGCCATTTCTTTACCTTATCGAGCAAAATATGGGAAACCTCCAGCAATAAAGACGGATCATCCACATCAGTCGTGCTCGTTGGTGACTCATGATGCTCGGTTTAAAGCCATGTTGGAGTAACGAAGAATATCCGTTCATTGCCGGCTTGCAAGCAGATATCCAACCAATCGAGGCAAGCCTACGATTTGCGCCAATTTAAGGCCCCTGCGAGTATTGGGCCATTCATCCAGCAATGCCAAGTTCTCCCGTATCGCACGCAGGAGCTGAGGGTCCCTACATCGCTCATAGCGAACAAAGTGTCTGAATAACCATAAAGCCAGTGTAGGGCCTTCATCGCTGCAACGCTTGCCGCGAGTCTTCTGCCGAGCGTAATGCTTCTTGACAACTTCAAGTTCCCAATGAGAAATATTCAGCAAATTACGTGAAAGTCCCTGCTCGTTGACGCGGTAGAAATACAAAGGCCATTCGATGTTGAACACAGAAACACCTGCATCTCGAAGGCGAAGCCAAAGGTCCCAGTCCTCACACGAGCGAAGTGTCTCATCGTAGCCCCCTTGCTCAAGAAACAGTTGACGGGCAATCATCAAAGATGCCCCTGTCAAGGTATTACGACGGACTAGTTGCGCCGAATCACTGTATTGCTTGTAACGCGCCAAGCCATGAAAGGGAACTGAACGCTCAATTCCGCGTTCATCGCCAATTCGCATGACATTGCAACTGATCGCTCGCTCAGGCTGGAATATAGACCATTGCATTTCGATTTTTTGGGGATGTAACTCATCGTCAGCATCAAGAAAACAGACTACATCACCATTTGCAGCTTGAACGCCAATGTTTCTAGTCGCTGCAAGCCCCATATTTCTTGTATTTACAAGATATTTGACTCGTGGAAATTCATTCAGTACAGATTCAATCGCACTGGTTTGAGGAGAGTCATCGTTAACAACGATGACTTCATCCACCATATGGGTTTGGGCATAAACAGAATCCAGAGCTCGAGCCAAGGTTGCAGCATCCTTATAGCAAGGAATGATGACACTCACGGTCTTCATTTGGATTCTTGAAACCATTTCGAATGAACCATTAGACGCACTGCTCGCCAAAGATAGAGTACTGCCTCAGCACCTGATGTGAGGCGCATAATAGATACAAGGCCCGATATTCGTCGTGATGTACTCACTCCAAATCGGACTCTGCGATAGAAGATCAATGCAGCAAGTGATGCACATCTGATGTCAGGAGACATTTCTCCTACATATTTAAGATGAATTCGCCGGCGCCCTCGATACTCCGCGCGTGAATTGCCAGTGATTTGCACATCAGTGTGGAAGCAGTACCTAACCAGGGGCTCTTTGCAGACAGCGATGGCCCCAAGTAAATGGAGCTTGAGCCAAAGATCCCAGTCCTGACAAGATGGCAGTTGAGGATCAAACCCCCCCACCATCCGAAAACTTTCCTGGCGCACCATACAAACTGAAGCTCCACCAAGCACATTTGCCCTGAGTAACTCATCGCGCTCAACCGGTGAAGTAATTTGCTTAAGTGTTTGACGATTATTTCCATAGTCAATCATAAAACTGCTGGATGCAGCTGGCGCACCAGTTTGCTCGAGCAGTGCTGCGACTTGAGTCGCCAACTTGCCTGGTAAAAAATAATCATCATCGTCGAGGAAGGATATGAATGCCCCCTTTGCCAAGGCAGCCCCTGCATTACGTGCGCCGCCGCCACCGAGGGGATATGGATTTCTTATGTAGCGTAGACGCGGTTCCTCTTGGCACAACGCATCCATAGCATGTTGCGTCCCATCGGTCGATGCGTCATCGACAACGATGATTTCCAGCTCAACACCAGATTGCTCACGAACCGAAGCAACTGCATTAAGTAGACGCGCGCAGCGATTTCGGGTAGGGATTACAACAGAAACAAGTTCAACCATGCATATTGGCGCTGTGCCATGTGACAAATGAATACATCAAAAATATTTCATGAGACCAGGCAGCATCACGTTGATTAGGTTGAATGAGCCACCAGTCCTCTGGTCGCAACATCTCAAGACCAGGAATTTTTGAAATCGATAGTGTTCGCTCGCGAAATACAGTCTCATGATCAGAAATCCAAGTGCGTACCGGCCCAGAGAATCCTTGCTTTGGTGCAGAAAAGCTTCGTGGATCAATGCGGCCTTGAGCCATCTTCCGCATCAACATTCGACGTGTTGTCTTTCTGGGTTCTGCGTGTAACTTTGTATCTAACGCATAACTCTTGGCAATCAAATCAACATCAAGAAGCGGAACTCTTCCTTCGATCGTATGCGCCATGCACAACTGATCAAGCAGCATGAGTAACAAGTCAGGAAGATAGACCTGCAAATCAAAAGCCATATTGCGATATAGAAGTGGAGCTTCACTTAAGTTTTGGGGATAAATGTCATTGGCTAACCCCTCCATGAAGCCTGTCAAATTCTCTGGAGCGCTCAATACGCGCGTTGCAAGACGCGGTGAACCACCGGTATACATAGCCATATCGATACCGGGATATCTCAACCTTGAAGTCCATATGCTTTCTGGCATGAACTGAGATATGGATCGACGGGCAGCGTCAGGTAATGAGTAAATTAATTTACGACGCCAGCTACTAGAAACATATCGCGAGTAGCCTCCAAACACCTCGTCTCCACCAGTTCCTGAGAGCAATACCTTTACCCCATCTGCTGCAGCTTGTTGCGCGAGAAACCAAGTTGGAACTGCTGCGCTGTCTGCAACAGGCTCTGACATCACGGAAAGTGCTCGATCAAGGGTTTCTAGTGCATCAGAGCTCGTTAAGTTAAAGCCATGATGATGACATCCATAGCGCTGAGCCATCGCAGTCGCGATAGGCAACTCATTGAACTGATGTGCATCTTCAAATCCAACGCTGTACGTATGCAAGTGTGCGCCATGCTGCGCTGCAGAGGCCAGTACCATACCGCTATCAAAACCACCCGATAGTAACGCGCCGACTGGCACATCGCTTTGCAACTGCATTGCAACGGCATTGTCGATTGCCTCTTGCATATAGACTGCCGCGTCTTCAGCTTCCGAACTGCTGACAGCCATCTCTGGGAATTGCCACCACTCATGTGTTTCATGTTTGCCGTCGGGAGCAACTTCAAGCCAACACCCCGGCAGCAGTTTTTTTACGCCAGCATAAATACTTAGCTGGCGGGGAACATACATAGAGAAAAAATAAGCTGTGATCGATTGTGAATCAAGTCTATTTCTTGCTAGAGCCCGAGATTCTGATGAGAATTCAAAGCCATGAGCATCCAAGCGATAGTAAAAAGGCTTAATGCCAATTGCATCACGTGCGCAAAATAAACGTTGACGATCTTCATCCCATATTGCAAAGGCAAACATCCCATTGAAGTAACGTAGACATTCACGTCCCCAATGCGCGTACGCAGCAAGAATCACCTCACTATCAGACTGCGTATGAAATTGTGCGCCTACACGACGCAATTCTTTGCGAAGTTCTCGATAGTTATAAAGCTCCCCGTTGTAAACCATGCACAACCGTCGATCGGTACTAAACATTGGCTGTGCGGCAGCATCGGACAAGTCAATGACTGACAATCTACGATGTCCCAAACCCAGCGATCGGCAATGTATGCCTGCTTCGCCTCCGATTGCCAAGCCAACGCTATCGCGTCCTCGATGTTCAATTGCATTCGTTAACTCAATTAGTCTCTCACGATGGACTGGCTCATCGTGAAATTTCAAGATCCCTGCTATTCCACACATGGTTGAAATTTCATTTGTGTTTGTATCTGGCACGGCAGTTTTGCACGCCACACGACCTTCAAACGACGGGCTAAAGTTGATTCGCCATAGGCTCTCGAGCAAGAATAGTCAGACCAAATATGCCTTGCATCATGAGCGCCATCCACATTGACCTGTATGAAACCCAGGGGTGAATTGAGGTATTCCTTACCTTCATCAACCCAGCCTGGCGCAAAATGCCAATGAAGCATCAATTCGACATTGCCCTGACCCTCTATGCGGTCGATGACTTTGAGTCCTTGATCGGTCAAGCGTACCTCACGAGCATGCCAGCTGACACCATGAATCCGCTTGAAACCGTTGTGCCGGATCATGAATCCGTCATCGAATGTATTGACTTCAATGTATGTATCAGCATAGGGCTGTGGACGCCAATTGCCGCTGCGCAGTACGGATGCCGCAAGGCCGCCCACACCGTTCACCATTAGAGTATTGTGGGCAGTTGGTCCTACCTGATCTTCGATCTCTGGACGCTTCAGGTAATCCATCCGTCCTGCATCTGCAAGTATCGCTCTCCCTGCATGCAGCCATATAAAACTTCCGAAATCATCGTGAGCATGCGTTGTATACCTCAGCGGCCATTCACGCACTGCATGAGCAACAAGCGCAGAATCGTTTTTTTCTGCAAACACCCAATCACCCAGCGTTGCTCTAGCATTTGATTGAGCAATGCGATCGCCATACAGTAGCCGTAATCGATCTAAGGTCAGACGAGGATGAAGGTCAGGAGAAATATCGCCAATATGCTGATCCATGTGCGGGATAAGTGAAGCGATACGTCCACAAACTTGACCAGCCTCATGTGCCAGTGCTTCAAGTTGATCCAGCTTGGCGGAAGGTATTGCAACTGAAGCAAACGTGAGAGCGTCGAATACCCAGCCAGATACGATCAGTTGATAATGTGATGACCCTTCTCGCAGAGAACCATCTTTTGAAAATATTTGAGGCGCAAAGCGTTCAAAAATTTTGAGGCCAATGCTGAGCCATTCATCATTTTGGAGAACACATCCAGCCACAATGAGAGCACGGCCATTATTGAGGAAATGATTATTAGTTCGCTTTTCACCGTAGTACTCTAGGTGGGCATCAATCCAAGATGCACTCTCTTTAAAAAATTTGATGAGTAACGACTGGTTTTTATCACTGATCAAGCCTCGATGAGCGGCAAGCAAAATTGCCAAATTAACGACGCGCTCACAACAGGAGTAACTCTCCCATGCCACACTCGAATGACCGGGGGGCATTGACAACCAATTTTCCACCTCAACAAAAGCAGCATGAGCTCGCTGATCATCGCCAATTGCAGCTGCGCATTGCGCCCAACGATGACTCACAAAGATAGCCTCAGGGTCATCAGCGCGGAACTTTGCTGTTGAGATTGCCGGAATGCCTCCATTCAATTTGAGACGAGGTAAGCGCAATCCCAGACCCAACATGTCAGGATTTGCCATTTTCGGCAGCCACACAGGGCGCTGTTTTAACCCTCTATGTAGATCTCGTTGTAGACGAAGCCGTATTCGCTGCATGGTTCGTCGGCAACCCAGCGCAAAGAGTGCCAAACCGTATGCAGGTACACGCCAGGGGTGCATGCGAAGTTGCGCTGCAAAGAGCGTCCATTCACTTTTATTCAGCATGCGTCAGAAAGACCGAGTCATTATTCGTGCCATCAGTTTAAAAGGTAACGTGATTACTCGCCACCCTATGGCGGGCAATAAGTAGAGCAATGCGGGGGGATCAAGTTCTGCGACCAGCTTTGCATGATGCAAAAAGTTACGCCACCCTGATGTGGATGGTCGCACAAGTTCTACGGCCCATAGATGCATGGTGTGAAGGCGAAAGCGATTTCTTTCCACGGCTCTGAAACTGGCTTGTCGGATCTGACCGAGCAAGACACGGAAAAACTCATCGTAGGTGGTCCGTCCTTTGGTCACACTTCGGATGGTTTTCCCATGTTGCCGAAAGTTGTTAAGGGGCGTGGCTATGTATGCAAAGTCAAACCGGTCCGCAATCCGGAAAAACAAATCCCAATCTGAACATGCCTTGTAGTTACTGGAAAGCGCACCAATTTGCTCAAAGCAACTGCGGCGTATCAATGCAGCACTGAGATTGGGTATGACACATGAATGCATGAGAAAACGCCTCATTTCATCGCGTGATAGTAGGCAGTCCTCTGCGCAGCGGGCACGAAATGCAGGCTCTCTCACTTGAAAATCGTCTCCGATGTTCACTCCATTTTCGTCGATCATCACACTGCGACAAAAGGCAAGACCAACCTTGGGATGTGTTGCAAGCGCTCCAACAAGGCGCTCAATCATCCTTGGATCGCATTCATCATCACAGTTTGCAAAAAGTACAAATTCGCCTCGCGTCAGATCAATGCCCTGATTGCTGACCGTCACCCAGCCACCGTTGGATTTACGCTCAATCAAGCGAACGTGTGGATACTTTTCATAAGTTCTAAGAATTTCGACGCTGTTGTCGGGTGAACAATCGTCAATGACAAGAATCTCAATGTGAGGATAAGTTTGACGAATTAGGCTATCCATACGCTGAGGCAAGTAACGTGCATGGTTGTAGCTAGCAACAACAACAGAGACTAGGCCCGAAATGGTTTCAGGATTCATTTGAGTAAACCCTTGGCCTGTAATTCAGCAAGGCTGTCTTCATAACGGTCTTGAGGAATTGTTTCACTGCGCACCCATTTTGCAAAAAGGGCAAGACCATCGGCAAAAGTCACAGAAGGTCTATACCCCAAGACTTGCGAAATCCGCACCAGATCTGCAACGTTATGTCGAATATCACCGATTCGGTATTGACCAGAAACAGTTATTTCAGAGCGGCTTTCTAGCAAACGCCTAAGTGTTTGAGCCACAGTGAGGACGTTGGTTGCAATGCCTGAGCCAACATTGAAGACTTGATGGATTGGCTCTGGATACTCAATGCCAAGAACTGTTGCCGCAACAACATCATCCAAATAGACAAAGTCCCGGCTTTCGTAACCATCCTCAAAGATATTGATTGCTTTTTCTTGTCGCAATCTTGTAGAGAAAATTGAAAGAATTCCGGTATAAGGATTTGAGAGAGATTGACCTGGCCCATATACATTTTGATATCGATAAGCAATTGTAGAAATTCCAAGTGCTTTACCAACAGACAGTACCATTTGTTCTTGTGTCAGCTTAGTGATGCCATATATTGACGATGGCCTTAGTGCCGAGTCTTCGTCTGTTGGCAGCACTACCAGATCAGATCCACACACTGAACATCGTGGCTCAAATCTTCCGACAGACATATCAGCTTCAAGTCTCGCTTCAGGGTAAAGCACACCGTGTGTCTGGCATTGATATTTTCCTTCTCCAACTACCGCACGTGAAGATGCAACGACTAACCGTTTTACTGGAAACTTGAGATTAGTGATCAAGTCAAGAAGCAGTGCTGTTCCTCCTATATTCACATCACTGTAATGCTGAATTGCATACATTGATTGACCTGTACCTGTCTCTGCTGCCAAATGAACTACCGTGTCAATACCATTGAGTGCAGGTTCAAGATCATCTCGGCATGTCACGTCACCGTGCCGAAAGTCAAGCTTTCCGGCAATCAATCGATAGAGAAGCGACTGTTGCACTTCTTTACCGTGAATTTGAGGGGACAGTGAGTCTAAAACGCGCACACGATGGCCACGAGCTAACAGTGCCAGAGATAGTTTCGATCCTATAAAGCCAGCGCCACCTGTTATCAGAATGTTTTTCATCTTAGTTAATTAGAGCCCAAATACTGTCAGGGTGGGCCGGCAATCCAGGTACGTTGAAGCGGATCGAAGTGACGGATAATGCGCGCAGGGATTCCGACAGCAACACAATAATCCGGTATATCGCGCGTAACGACAGCATTGGCTCCAATCACGCAATTACGGCCTATGCGGGCACCAATAACCGCTACGTTCTCTCCAAGCCAACTGCCCTCGCCGATCACGACTGGCGCCTTTACACGGACGGGCTGAAGAATGATGGGGGTCGCGATGTCTTCGTAGGCGTGCAGGTTGTCGCTGATGTAAACGTTATTGGCTGTTAAAACATGATTGCCAATTCTCACGCTTTCGACTGCTGTGATGTGGTTGTTAAAACCAAATATGCAGCCATGCCCTATCTCAAGCTGAGCAGGATTTCCGTCGGGCGCCAAGCAGTAAAGCCAGGCACCGCGCTGCAGCACACTACCTGCACCAAGTCGGATACCAGCCACACCATCAATGCGAAACGGCGACTGAAGGAAAGCACCGCCACCAAGCATGGCGAATTGCCCTCGATAGCTTATTTCGAACCAAAGTCGGCTCAGCTTTGCGAACAAGCGCGCTATCGGGCCATGCATTTCTTGGCCTCCAGCGCATCTAGGAAAACTTCCGGATCGGCGAAGCAATAGCGTAGACGGGTAATTTCATCAGTGCTTCGCTTCCACCATTGGGAAGACAATAGACGATCGCACAGGGCATCTGGGAAACGTCGACGTAAAACGTGTGCCGGCGTCCCAACGACCATAGAGTAAGGCGGTACGTCGCGGGTGATCAGAGCCCCTGCGCCGATTACAGCCCCGACTCCGATGCGCACGCCAGCCTTTATCATAGCGCGCTGCCCGATCCATACGTCGGCACCCACGACCGTACGTGGTAGGTGCGCCGCCGCGAGTGGCACGTCCACGAAAGCGTGCGGCAAGGGCTGCGAGTTGTCATAGAACACCGGACTGCTGCTGATGAAATGCGTCGGATGGTCGATGAGGCCGATGACAACCTCTGGAGCGATCGAGCAGTAAGGCCCTATCTCGGCGTTGAATATCTGTGTTCGCACCTGGACGTAGCTGTAGTCGCTGACCTGCGCCTCGACCAAGCGGACGCCAGAAAAAAGCACGGTGTGGCGGCCGAGCGTGGACTTCGCGTCGAGCACCACGTCGGCATGCAAAACGGCCCGTGGAAAGCGGCGCCTCTGCGCGCGCTCTCGCAGATCGGCACGCAGCATGTTAATCAACGAAATCATTAGGGCAGCGACTCCAGTTCGCGCGTCGCGCGCAACATGATATCCCAGAGCGAGGCGTCGGGACTGCCGACGGACTTGATGTAGGCGCGCTCGTAGGCGGCGTATGCGTATTCGTCGATGCGCTCGCAGTCGGGCAGCACCGCCTCAGCGTCGAGGTCGATCAGCGGCGAACGCAGAAGCGCGCGCGGCGACTCGACCCACGGCCCGTACCAGCTAGCGGTGATGTCGCCGCTCGTCAGGAAAGCTAGCGGACGGCGCCACAGTACGGCGAAGGAGATCGCAGTCGAGGCATGCGCAAAAACGACGCGGCTGGTACTGATCAACTCGGCGCTCAAACCGAAGAATACCGGCCGGCCGCCAAAGCGCTCGCAGGCCCCTTGCTTGCGGCTGGGATAGCCGGCGATGATCACGGCTAATCCTGTTGCGCGCTCGAAACGATCGAAAAACCGATTCAGCGCCGGGTAGAAGCGTGCCTCATTGGTCGGCGCGGCTAACCCCATTTCGACGTTGTCCTCGTGGCCGGCTATGTCCTCGTCGAGGTACACGGCGCAGGGCGGCAACTGCCTGAGCGCATCAGGCAGTGGCCTGGCGCACACGGTGCGAAAGCGCTCGTAGTCGAACGAGTGTGCGCCGACTTGGCAGCGCGCGCTGGTGAAGCGCGGATCGGCTCGCCAGGACTCACCGGCGACCAGCGCGAGATCGGGGCATTGATCCGGCAGCAGGCACAACAAAAGACGGTTGAGCCGCGCCAGCAGATGCGAGCGCAGCCCGCCGTGACGCAGAGCGTCGAGCAGCTTGCTCGCCAGGTTACGCTGGCCAAGCGTGGTCTCGGGCGTCGGAAAGGCACCGCTGTCCAGCACGATCAGTCGGATGCCGCGCTGACGCAGCGCGTCGAACATCAGGATCGCCTGCGGCGAGAAGGGTCCGACGCAGTCCAACGCAAAGCCACCAGTCTCAAGCGCCGACTTGAACTCGGCTAGAGAGGCGATCCGTCGTAAGTTGGGTAAATCAAGACCGGTGTGGCCGCGCGTGCGAAATGCTGCTGGCATCAGCCAAGCAGTACAGTCGAGAATGCGCAGTTCGTAACGCTCGCCGAGTTCGGCGACACCGAGCCGCTCGACATCGCGTTCGGCCAACGGATTCTTGATGCAGAGATAGAGTCGCGTCTTCATCCGAGCGCGCAGAATGTCCTGAGAATCGCTAAGCCCACCTTGCCGCTCTTCTCAGGGTGGAACTGGCAGCCAATCACCTGACCTCGACGGATTGCCGCAGCGACGCGGTGGCCACCGAAGATGCAGTCGGCAAGTCGGTCAGCGGCATCCTGAGGTTGCGCCATGAAGGAGTGCACGAAGTACACCGCGTCGCCCGGCTGCGTGCCCACCAGCGCCGAGTCTTGCCAGTCGGCCACTACATGTGCCGGTAACAACGCGCTCCAGCCGATATGCGGAATTTTCTGCGGGACACCCTCGACTGTCGTTCCTGGCAGCGAGACGACGCGGCCAGGAATGATCGACAGCCCGCGATGCATGCCGAATTCCTCGCTTTCGTCGAGCAGCAGCTGCATACCGAGGCAAATGCCAAGCAAGGGTTTGCCGCTTGCTGCGACGCTTCGCAGAACCTCAACGAGACCAAGACGCTCGAGCTCCTGCACAGCATTGCCGAAGGCGCCGACGCCGGGTAGAACGACGCGCGGCGCAGCGAGGATGCGCGCTGGATCCGAGGTGATGGTCACGCTCGCGCCGCACTGCTCAAGACCGCGCTGTACGCTGTGCAGATTGCCCAGCCCGTAATCGATGACGACGACTTCAGTCATAGTTCCTCACGGAGAGTCCAACCTGTTTCGCGACGGCGCGTATGTCCCCAATAGTCGCGCGCTTGTAATGGAGGATGTCGGCCATTGCCACAGCATCGGCTCCACCTTCGCTGACGACGCCAACTACATCCTCGATCTTGCCCATGCCGCCGCTGGCGATCACTGGCACCGACACAACATCGGTGACGGCACGCACGAGCTCGATATCGAAGCCTTTGCGCGTGCCCTCGCGGTCAATCGATGTGAGCAGGATTTCGCCAGCGCCGAGCGCAACGCCCTCTCTTGCCCACTCGACGACGTCGCGGCCAGTGTGCTCGCGTCCATTATCGGTAAACACTTCCCAACGGCCCGGTGCCACCAGCTTGGCCTCAATGTAAAGCACCATGCACTGGCTGCCGAAGCGCCGCGCGATCTCGGTGATCAGTGTCGGCCGGGCTACCGCCGCGGTATTGACGGCGACCTTGTCGGCACCGGCACGCAGAATCTGCGTCGCATCTTCGACCGAGCGGATGCCGCCGCCAACAGTCATTGGCACGAAGATGTCGCGCGCAGCCGCGCGGATAATGTCACCGAGATGGTTACGCCCGTAGAGGCTGGCGACGCTATCGATGTATATCAGCTCATCGGCGCCCTGCTCGTAGTAGCGCGTGGCGTGCTCGTGCGGCGAGCCGATTACTCGCAGCCCCTCGAGGTGCACGCCCTTAATCAGGTTCGGGCCCTTGATGTCAAGGCGAGTGATCAACCGGATGTTTTTGCTCATGCTCAGTCGTTGTAGCCGGTGCCGTTGACGTTATGGCGCAGCATCCACTGGCCGTTGACCTTGACCCAAAGGTGGGGCGAGCGGAAGCGGTCGGTAAGCTCGTGCCGGAAGTAATCGGGATCCATGCCGATATAATTCATTACGTCGAGGAAATAGCGCTCGGGGAACTCTCCGTCGTAGCGCGCGACCAGCGCCTTACCCTCGTCGCGGTTGATGTGACCGTTGCGAATCTCCTGGGAGGCGTCCTCGGTACAGCGGCCGAAACCGAACTTGATGAAGTAGCAGAAGTAGTTAAGGTCGTCAATCTTGTCGTCGAGGCTCAAGTACTTGCTGTAGGTGCCCTCCGTACGGAAAGGACGAGCCTGAAAGGCGCTGTGCTCGACCGCATAGTAGTAGGACTCCTGCGGCTGCCACTTCTTGTAATAGCCGAGGTAGTGAACCTCTACCTTGCCCTTCTCGTACTCCTCAGCTCGTGCCGGTAGAAAAGGGGAGAGCTCGTTCAGCCTGAGGCCATGGTTTTCGCGCAACTCGCCAATGGTCACACCACCCAGGGAGAGCTCATCTAAGTTGTCATAAACGTGATATGTGCTGCTTTGCAGAGATGAGTTCGTCTCACCAATTGGATTGCCAAATTCGGCCTCATGCTCGCCGTAGAACACTAACGGTATACCAAACTTTAAGGCAAGTTTAGGCGCCAGTTGCTTCTGCCCGAGAATGAAGGTCTGGAAGGGGTGAAACAGGTTCTCAATCGATAGGCGCGTGAGAAGTTTCATCGCACGTCCATTTTGGTTAAAAGAGATATTGTCGAACCCACCGACCTCGATCCAATTGCGAAAGTTATGGTAGCCGTAATCGGTGTAGATAATCGGCGGCCATGTCACCGTCAGCGGGTTCATTCCGTACTTATATTTCAAGATATGTGCAGCATAGACACTATCCTTGCCGCCGCTACCCGGCACAATGCAGTCATAGGTGCCATCAGTCTTGCGATGGCGGGCAAGCAGTTTAAGCAACTGCTCCTCTCGCGCCTGCCAGTCGATCTGGTCTTTCTTTTCCGCGAAGCGGCAGGCATCGCAGACACCCTCTTCATCAAAAACAAGTGTTTCTTTCTTACTTTCCTTGGTGTGCTTGAATTCTTTGGTGGATGACGGGCGCTGGTTCGAATAGCAGCATTTTTTGCAGAACTGCACGTCATAAGGAAGGCCGTAATAGGCCTCCAAATCAGTGGGTTTAGGGTTCATCTCATACCTTATTTTTTGAATTAAAAGGGAGCCACAACGGAACTACCAAACGCCCCAGCCCCCATCGACCGCAAGATCCTGGCCTGTGACATAGGCAGACAGATCACTCGCCAAATAAGCGACGGCACCTCGGAAATCATCTTCGGTAGCCATGCGTTTGAGTGGCGTGCGTACCTCATAGCGCTCGACGAAAGAAACAGGTTGGCCGCGCGCAATCCCTCCAGGTGAAATGCTGTTTGCGCGAACTTCTGGGCCGAGGGTGGTTGCAAGCCAGCGTGTGAGTTGCAACAGACCTGCTTTAGAGGCCGAGTATGCCGCAGGATTGGCCATTACCGTGCCTTCGTAGAGACTCCAATCGGGGCCAAACGTTCCATAGATCGACCCAATGTTAATAATGTTGCCATGCCCCGAAATTCTCAAAAGCGGTGCAGCTTGCCTGCTTAGATCGAAAACCGCTGTGAGATTGACTTCCAAGGCGCGCCGCCAGGTTTCCACGCTTTGCTTTTCAAACGGGGTAGCCCAGCCCTCAAGCCCGCTGGTGCCAACAAAAGCCGCATTATTAATGAGGACATCCAGCCTGCCGTGACTTTTTACTGTATCGAATAGTGCGTCTCGGTCCGACTGTTTCTCAAGGTCGCAAAACACCGGTTTGATCGCAGCATCCAAGTTAGCTAATTTATCCAGCGGCGCTCCAGGACGGTCGGCCGCGATGATGTCTGCCCCCAGTTCAGCCAAAGTTTCGCAAATCACTTGACCAAGCGAGCCAGCAGCCCCCGTCACAAGAACCGCACGCCCACGCATGTACATTAGTTGTTTCAAGCGTTTAAGCATCGTCGCACCCATTAGTTGAATCGCCGAAATACGGGCTTTAATTCATGGCCCTCTAGATAGCGTTCGACTCCTTCGTCAAGCGCCCGTCGATACACCGCAAGTGCTTGACGCGCAGCCGTCAACGTCAACTCAAGTTCCGCTTCGCCATGCGCCACAGAGATGGCAACCCACGGCATCATGACGCCCTGCTTGAGCATTTCCTGAGCATAAAGCGCACGGAACTTCATGGATGCGGCCCCTTCTGCATCGCGCGTTACATAGTTGAGGCAAATGGCCGGCCCTTCTATCACGAAATGTTCAGCGACGCCTTGCTCAGCGGCGATCCCCTGCAAACCTTTCTTGAGGCGGCGCCCATAGTCCCAAAGATAACGGCAGACATCCTTCTCGCTGTAGATTCTGGTGGTCTCAACGAAGGCGCCAAGGCCGCTCATTTCTCCGCCATGAGTCGTTGACAGTAAAAAAGTGCGCTCTCCGGGCCTGTTGATTGAACCAACTTCCATCACGTCACGTCGGCCTGCGACGGCGGCGACAGAGAAGCCGTTGGCCATACCCTTGCCAAAGGTGCAAAGATCAGGTACGACACCGAAGTAGGTCTGCGCGCCCTGCTGGAGCCAGCGGAAGCCGGTGATCATTTCGTCGAGAATGAACAGTGCACCTTCACGGCGGCAGAGCGCCTGCACCTCACTGAGGTAATGCCCGCCGGTTGGCGTCACCGGCGCATCAGCAGTGAGCGCATCGGCAGCAAAAGGCGCGGGCACCTGCGTCGTAGCCGGCTCCATCATCACTGCGGCAATCTGCCCCGGATGCTCATCAAAGTGCCGTTTGAGCGAGGCTAGATCGTTGTAGTCAAAAAGCAGCGTATGCGCTGCGCCCCCCTTGGGAATCCCGCGCTGTAATGCAGTGGTGCCGATGAACCAATCGTCAAAGGAAAAGAAGGGGTGCTGACGAGGGACACACACATAGAGGCGGCCGGTATGGGCACGCGCGATCTTGACCGCGGCGGTCGTCGCGTTGGAGCCGTTCTTGGCGAACTTGACCATTTCTACCGAAGGGATCAGTTCGACGAGTAGTTCGGCCGCTTCGAGTTCGACTAGCGAAGCGCGCGTCAGATTGTTGCCGAGCTCGATCTGGCGGATTGCCGCGGCGTTGACGCGCGGATCGGCGTAGCCGAGGGTAACGGCACGCAGCGCCATGCCGTAGTCGAGGTAGCGGCGCCCCTCGGGGTCCCAGACGTAGGCGCCCTGACCTCCGGCGAGAATCTGCGGCGCGTTGGCAGGAAATTGGTCAGCGCCGCGCGAGTAGGTGTGCGCGCCACCTGGGATTGCACGCTTGAGTCTTTGCTCGTAGTTCATCTTAACTCTTCCTTGCGTTTCAGCAAGGCCTCGACCATCAGAAAATCGTCGAACTCGTCGATTTCCAGCGACTTCCAGCGCGGCACCTCGTAACCGACCGTGTCCTCGTGATAGAACGAACGGCGCGCGCTCAGGACGTCAACGCGCGAGGCGTAGACTGTACCCTCGAGGAAATACAGCGGCTCAATCTCCTGGCGGCGGATGCCGGTCGGCTGGCGCTCGAGGAAAGGTTGCAGGCGGCCGTCGGCGGCGCGCCGGTACATGAAAGCGGGATGCACGCTCTCGGCGCGGCAAACGCTGACAACGGCGCCGGCGTGCTGGCCAGCCATCAGCTCCAGCGCAGCCTCGATATCGGCGCTCTCGCGCAACGGCGAGGTCGGCTCGAGCAGCACAACGACGTCGTAGTGCTCGCCGGCGGCGGCCAGCCAGTCGATGGCATGCAGCACGACGTCGATCGACGAAACGGTGTCACCGGCCAGTTCGGCTGGGCGCATGAAAGGGACGCGCGCGCCCGCAGCACGCGCAGCATGTGCTATTGCTTCATCATCGGTACTAACCACCAACTCGTCAACAGAGGGCGTGCTAAGTCCGGCGTCAATCGACCAAGCAATCAACGGCTTACCAAGTAACGGCATGATGTTCTTGCCGGGCAGGCCTTTAGATCCACCCCTGGCAGCTACAATAGCGAGAACGTGCTGATATCCTAACATTATTTGAATTCTAATTGTCTATAATTTTTCCAGATGGTGTATATTGGATCCTGCGTGTCCTAGCTTCATGAAGTTTCTCCTCTGGGGTATACAGGCGGTCGCCAAGAACAATCCGAGTATCGGGAGATTCAAGCAAATACTCATCAACCAGTAGCGTGCCGTCAGGATGAGCAACTGCAATCCCCGATTCCATCCGGTAAATTAAACCGCACTGAAATGAGTGAAACTTATTCGGTTCAGGAAGCGTGCGGACCCTAAGAAGACGAACCTTGCCGCCGCGGAGAATAGTTTGCGCCCCAGGAAAAGGACGAGAGAATGCATCACAAAAACTCGCGATATCCTTAAGGGGCCAAGACCAATTAATCCAACCATTGATGTCAGTATTAAGGCGCGGCCAGTATTCACTTTTAGTCTCGTCCACAGGGATTTCCTGTCGCGTTTCTCCGTTACGTAGCAGTCCAGGTAGCCATTCTTTTAATAGTGCGATTGAGTTCTGAAGCATAAAATCATCATAGTCCTCAGGGTATCGGCAATCGGCAGGGAAATTGAATTCTCGCCTCGCATAAATTGCTCCAGAGTCGATTTTTTGTACCAAACGATGTATGCAGCAACCCCCGGCACTCTCTCCCATCAAGATCAACCATGTGGAGCCACCTCCGCCACGGAATTTAGGGAGTGGTTGAGCATGCAAGTTAAATATATTGTCAGAGAAGAGGTCGATGACTCTCTGGGAAATGATCCAGGGGGCACTAAAGGAAAAGCCTATGTCCCCATTCGAAGGCAGGCCACCTTCGAACAGAATTTCATCGAGATTGTCCCCAACGTAAACCTGGGTTTTGGGAGAGAGCGTGGGCAGGGATGCAACAAATCGCTTACCGGTACGCACAACCACCCGCCACCCCTCTTCAATTGCGATCGCCTCTGCAACACCAGTGAGAAGACCGCCACCGAATATGTGCAGAGTTCGTTGTTGGTCCGGAGTTATAGGCACACTGGAATTAATGCTCATCATTTCAAAATTCTCATTGGAATCCCAAGGTTCTTCAAATAGGAGCGAGCCCTAATAGGAGTGTTATCGCCAAAATGAAACAAGCTCGCACACGCTGCCGCTGAGGCCTCGGTGCTGCATAACAACTCGGCGACATGCATAAAGTTACCGGCGCCGCCCGAAACGATCACCGGCACCGGCACTGCAGCTGCGACGCGCTGTGCCATCGCCAGGTCGTAGCCGCTCATCGTGCCGTCACGATCAATGCAGTTGAGCAGGATTTCGCCGGCGCCATCGGAGACCAGAGACAGCGCATGCTCGAACGGATCGAGCGATGTCGCCTCAGTACCGCTGCGGATCCACACACGCGAGCCGTCTGGGCCAATTCGGTAGTCGATGCCGGCGACAACGCACTGCGAGCCAAAACGGTCAGCAATGCGTGCAACGAGCCTAGGCTGGGTGACTGCTCCGGTCGTGACGACGACCTTGTCAGCACCAACTGCCAGCAATTCGCGTACATCGTCAACATACTCAATGCCTCCGCCAGCGGCGAGCGGAATGAAACATTCTTGTGCGGCGTCGCGCACGACCTCAACAAGCGCCTTGCGCGAGGCGAGGCTCCCCTGGATATCGAGGAAGACCAGTTCGTCGGCATCCTGCGCGCTGTAGATACGCACGGCAGTGCGCGGGTTGCCGGTGTCGCGGTAATTGGCGAACTGCACGCCCTTGACCATGCGCCCATCGCGCAAGAGAAGCACCGGGATGACGCGCTTCTTCAGCATGTTCCGTCCCACTCGGCGAAATTTTCGAGCATGCGCACACCGGCGGGCTGGCTCTTCTCGGGGTGATACTGCATACCGGTTACGTTGCCGCGCGCGACCGCGGCGACGAACTCACCGCCGAAGTCGCAGCGCGCAATTACGTCGTCCGCGTCGCGCGGCAAGCAGTGGAAGGAATGCACGAAATACATGTCGACCTGCGGCTTGACACCGGCGAGCAGCGGGTGGCGAGCGAGGCCGAGCAGCGAATTCCAGCCGACATGCGGCACCTTGGCCGGCTGCGCCGGCGCCAGCCGGATCACCTCACCGGGAATCAGGCCGAGGCCGGCCGAAGGCCCGTGCTCCTCGCCGCGCTCGAAGAGGAGCTGCATGCCGAGACAGATGCCGAGCAGCGGCTTACCACTCGCCGCGAAGTCGCGGATCGCTTCAACCCAACCGCCGGACTGCAGCGCTTCCATCGCGGCGCGGAAGGAACCGACGCCCGGCAGCAGCGCGCGCTCGCAGTCCGCCAGCCCGGCCGGATCGGCGCAACGACGGACCGGATGACCGAGGTGCTCGAAGGCGTTGTGTACGGAAGCGAGATTGCCCGCCCCATAGTTGATGATGCCAATCATGACGCTCAGCGCTTGCCCTCGCGATACCACTTGCCGAAGTCGGCGGGCTTATGCGCCCAGCGCACCGTGGCGAAATCGGGCTGATGCGGCGGGATGACCATCTGCGCGACGATCCGGTTGAATTCGTCCTCGCTGAGGCCGACGTACTCGAGGAAAATTTCAAGCGAATGCGGCTTGCGGCCGTCGAACTCGGCATTCATACGCGCCGCCTCGGCCGGCGTCATGCGCCCGTTGCGCACATGGAAGGCATCGATCTGCGCGACGCGGCTGTAGCCACGCTTGAGATACTTAATGTAGTCGCGCACACCCTGCATGAAGCACTCAATCTTCTCGCCATGCGGATTGATCTCGTCGGGCACGCCCTCGAGCTCGTCGGACTGCCAGCCGAGTTCGCGTTTGATGATCTCGGTGTTCTTCTGATAATCCCAGGGAATGAAGCTGCCGAGCGGCACCGAGCAATAGCGCAGCGCCTTAAGTTCCTTGACGTCGGGGAAAGTGTAGGGGATCAGGTCGCGCCTGTCGATCGGCCGCTCGGGGCTGTCGATCATGCCGTGCATGTCTTCGGCGGTGATGCCGAGCGTGCGCAGCATATTGAATTTCTTGTCGTCCTCGTATTCGATCTCGTCGTTCAAATAATCGTAGTACGCGGTGATTTCCGACTGCGGCTCGCCCCAGAAAACGAGCGGCACCTTGTACATCAGCGCAACGCGCAATGGATAAGAGTAGATGCCGGTGTGGCAGTGCCAGCAGAAGTCGGTCTTGCGCACGAAGGACTCGAACATCAGCCGCTTGACTACGTGCCAGTTGGGTGTGAACTCGAGCACGTCGACGCCGAGCTTCTTGAAGGTGCGCTGGTTGTTGTCCTGGATGACCTGGCGCATAAAACCGTGGTTGAAGCGCACAACGAGCGGCTTCAACTTGTATTCCTTCATCAGGTAATAAAGCTGAAAGGTGCTGTCCTTGCCGCCAGAAAAGGGGACGATGCAGTCGTAGTCCGCCTTGCCGCGATACTTCTCAATCAACTGATCCAGTAACAGCTTGCGCTCTTCCCAGTCGATCGCCTGCCGCTTATGCTCCGCACCACGACAGATATTACATATCCCCTGACTGTCATACTCGATCGTTTCGTAGGTTTCCGGCAGGCCGCATTTCTTGCAGCGTCGGAGCGAGGGAGAATTCGACATAAATTTTGCCTTTATTTTCTGCTGACCTTACTTTGTCGCTGTGATGTTGAGATTCGGACCCAATGGAGCGTTGATAAGCGCGTCAAAAAAGGTGGGGAGCATACGCCCGATTTTTGCGAACTGCTTCAGACTCGCGCCTCGTTTGGAGACTCTAACGTCTTGAAAACGGGAAAACATCCGCTTGCAATCGGCCACAGAATAGGTCGTAGTACATGGATTCTTTCGTCCTTCAGTTTCCCATGCTTCCTCGCCGCTCCATCGCATCAATTTTTCCTGTACAAAAACAATGGACCATCTAGCGTAAAGCATGATGTAGGCACGCCCACCGGGTTTTAGAACTCGACGTATTTCTTCGATCGATTTGTATATATCAGGAGAGTGATGCAGGACACCGCTTGAATAGACGAGGTCGATCGAATTGTCTGCGAAGGGGAGGAAACGCGCATCGCCCTGAATCCCTATGCCTGCGTCGAGTAGCCTCAGTAGGCTATCCGTCGCTTGCGCAGCCGGCGCAGTAATATCCATCGCGATGCAGTCAGCCCCCTTATTGGCGAGGATGATCGCCTCATCACCCGCACCGCAACCGATATTTAGCGCTACACAATTGCCGAGATTTTCAAGTGGAACCTCGAGTCCCATCAATGTGTTGTTTTGCGTATGCCAAGCCATAGATTCGTCCGCATATCGGCGCAGCTCTGCGGCGTCAAGCTGGTAGATGAACTTGTGCTCTGGCTCTTCCAAACGCTTGCGCCACCCATTGCCCCAAAAATCGATTATCTGCATAGCTGCTTCATAGTCTGCAACCGATTCGTACATCTCTTTGCAAATAAACATCCGACACTTCTCGTCAAATGAAATCCCGCAGGAGTGACATGAACAATCTATCAATCGGGTCTTGCAAATTGGGCAAGCAAGAAGACTGGGGAGTTGATTCATTTGAGACCTTCTCGGTGATCAGCAACTAGCGCTAGAAAATCTGGTGAGGCGAGAAACGGGCTATGTTCATTGGTCAACCGCATCGTTGCCAATTTGATGGTCGGGGAGCACGCGCCGAGCCTCGTCATAATCGCTTGGCCGCCCGACATCCAGCCAAGGCTCATGCATCGGGTATACGACTGTTCGCTGCCCCGCCAGACGCAAATTTTCGAATAAGGCCGGCATGTCGCAGTGATTGGCCTTGGGCAGAGAGTCAATTACTTCCGGCGACAGCGCGTAAACACCGGCATTCACATGCGAGCGATGTACGGGCTTCTCCTCAATCCTGAGGATTTCAACGCCATGTGTATGCACTACCCCAAAAGGATGTTGCCATTCGTAGAGGCGAACGGCCATCGTCGCGGCTGCAGCATGTCGCTGGTGGAAGTCGAGCAGTTCGCCATAGCGTATGTCGGTCAGTACATCGCCATTGGTGACGATGAAGGGCAGTTGCGGACGAGGTTCGAGCAGGCTCAGAGCCCCGACCGTGCCCAAGGGGGTATCTTCCCGTAGGTACTCGATTCGTACGCCCCAACGAAGGCCGTCACCGAAGTAGTTCTCGATCATGTGTCCCAGATGCAGGATCGCTAGGATGAAGTTCGAGAACCCCTCCTCGCGCGCCCGTTCGATGATATGTTCGAGCATTGGTTTTCCTGCAACGGGTAGAAGTGGTTTCGGGCAGTTCTCAGTATATGGGTGCAGGCGGGTACCCAGCCCTCCCGCCATGATCACCATCGTATTCTGGCGCTCCGACGCGGCGCCCATCTCGTCCCAGAGATGAAGCCCGACGACGCGCCGCTGATCGTCAACGACCGGGATCTGGTGAACGCGGTTGGCTCGCATCAGTTGGGCCACCAGATCGCCGCGCATCTCGGGCGGCACCACCAGCGGCGAACGCACGATGATGGAGTCGATCGCGCTGCCGACCGTCAGCCCCTTAAGCAAACCCCGCCGGATGTCACCGTCGGTAATAGTGCCGATCAGGCTGCCATCGCGATCGACCACGATCACGATCTGCAATGCGGCTTCGTTGAGACGACGGATTGCATCCTCGATGCTGCAATGATCGTGGAGCAGCGCCTCTCGCCAGTTTTCGGCTGTGCTAGTGATGATGGCCACATTCACCTCCCACAGTACTGGGCAGGTCATGAAACGATTTCTGGAGCAGCATCGGGAAATTCGTATTTTCGAGTTCGTAAACGATCTGCCGTGCCGCCCCGCCGTCGCCATAAGGATTCTTCACGCACTGCAGGCGTGCGCGAAACGTATCTGAAAAGAGTGTGTTCAGTGCTGCAGATATCTGCGCTTCGTCTATTTTACAATCGATCACGCTTTCCGCTCTCGGCCGACCGGATTGGCGGTGGCCGATATTGACGGTTCCGATGCGGAAGCTCGGTGCCTCAAGAAGACCACTCGAGGAATTGCCGACGACGCCGTCTACAAATTGCAGACACGACAGATAATTCAACTGCCCAAGCGAACGTAACACCTTCGCCCCGCTGCGCGTCCCTGCGTAGGCCTCAAACAGTCCCGCGATCGACAGCCCCCCGACATCAGCATTGGGATAGGTGATGATCAGCCCGACCCCCGAGAAACCATCCAGAGATTTCAGCAACGTGCCGACCTGTGTCTCCGGCGACAGACTCGACAAGGTCTCGGGGTGAAACGTTACCAGCAGGTTCCTTTCAACGAAATCGAATCCGATGGCCTGACTCAGGGCGTCCTTGTCGAGCAGCTTGATTCTGGAAATAGCGTCCACACCCAATCCGCCAACGACATGCACCCTATCGGGGCGCTCCCCCATCTGGATGACCCGCTCCCGGTAAGCAGCGGTCGCGACGAAATGAAGGTGCGCCAGCTTCGTGATCGCGTGACGGACTGCATCGTCGATCGCTCCTTCCGTCACTTCGCCGCCATGAATATGTGCAATCGGGATTCTGGCGAGAAGTGCGGCGGAAACTGGGGCGAGAAGTTCGTAGCGATCCCCCAGAACAATCAGGAGATCTGGTGCGAAATCTGCAAACGCATCCGCAAACTCGGTTACCCCCAGCCCCAGCGACTTAGTCGCACCGACAACGGTATCCAAAGCCAGCAGCGTTTCGATCCTGCGATCGATGCGAAAGCCATCGGCTTCGATTTCCCGATAAGTCAGGCCGAACTCCGGGGACAGATGCGCACCGGTGACCACCAATTGCAGTGCCATGGTGCCGGACGAGTCGATATCGCGAAGCAGCCATTTCAGCAGGCCATACTCCGCTCGCGAGCTGGTAACAACGCAAACCTTGCGCTTCATGGGTCGATCAACTCGTCCGTTGCATAGTCTCGCCCCGCCGGCTTCCCCATGTAGCTATCCCAAAGCATTGGCGATACGCCATTTCCCGGACGCTTCACGCACAGATTGCTTGGGGAAAAGGGCTCGCCACGCCTCACTGAAACTGAAGTCACGATGGATTTCCGCGCCATCAGCTTGTTTCGCTCCTCAACGGGTCGGGGCACCTTGGCCCCATCTCCAAGGGCGGCCTCCACGTTACGTATTGCGGCAACCATCGCCCTCAGTTCGTCAGGCTCCAGACTGGCACGATGATCCGGGCCCGGCATCGTGTTGTCGAGCGTGAAGTGCTTTTCGATGACTGTTGCGCCCATCGCAACGGCAGCAACCGCCACCTCGATACCAAGCGTATGATCGGAATAGCCGATCTTCACACCGAAAGCATTCCCAATAGTTAGCATCGCCCGAAGGTTCACATCGCGCATTTCAGCTGGGTACTCGGTCGTGCAATGCAGGACCGTCACATGGGAGCGCGCGAGCCCCGCGGCCTCAAGAGCGGCCAATGCATCAGCTATTTCATCCAGTGTAGCCATGCCGGTAGAGAGTACGACAGGTTTTCCGAGACGGGCCACATGTCTCAGGTACGGCAGATTCGTCAGCTCACCTGAAGGGACCTTGACCAGGGGGATGCCGAGCGAGACGAGGAAATCGAGGCTTTCCTCGTCGAAGGCCGTCGAAAGGAAGCCGATACCTTTCGAGGTACTGTAGTTCGCAAGATGGCAGTGAGCTTCGTGCCCCAGTTCCAGGCGCCTCAGCATCTCGTACTGCGACTCTCCCGCACCGGTGGTTGCCTGCTGATAGGCCGCCTTCTGAGCAGCCTGTGTCACCAGGCGATCCGCGGAGAAAGACTGGAATTTTACGAAATCGGCCCCTGCCGAGGCAGCAACATCCACAAGGCGCTCGGCAAGTGAAAGATCGCCATTGTGGTTTACGCCTGCCTCGGCAATGACGAGGGCCTTACGCTCCATGTTGCGGCGTCCCATAAAAAACCGACTCATCGGGAAGGTCGTGTCGAACAATCGCACCCATATCAATTATAGAGCGGCGGCCTATCCGTACACCTTCGCGTATAACAGCCCCACTACCGACGAATGTCCCATCGCCGATCACGGCGTCACCATTCACAACCACGGCAGTCGAAACATGGCAGTGATTGCAGACCGTCACGCCAAGCTCGAGCAGCGCGCGGCTGTTGATGATGCAATTCACCCCAACTTGGGCACCGGAATTAACGATAGCGCCGTGCATCACTATCGACCCTGCGCCTATACACGCTGTCAGTGACACATGAGCTAAGGGTGAAATGATACTTGGAAGCATGTATCCAAGTAGCGACACACGGCGGAAAAGCCTGATTCTGGTTTCAGCCGATCGAATAAGCCCAATGACGACAGTCGCAGATTGTGCAATCAGATTTCCCGACGATCCAAGGTCACTATCGGTGCCAATAACGCTAAAGCTGCTTACGGACTTGCCTATCTCATCGGCCTGACCTATAAGACCAATGATTTCATGCTTTTTCTCTTCCCTGATAACGTCAATGCACGATGTGGCATGCCCCCCAGCCCCTATTAGAGCTAAAGATTTTTCAAGCACTGACCGCATGAGTTTACTGCCTCAATGAGCTGAATTTCGAGTGGAGATACCCACGTCGTGCGTTAGCACATCGAGCAAATTCTCTCGGAACCTGCCGTAATCTCCGTGCTGGTATCCAATGTATTCAGAAAAATTGGCCATGTCACAACGATACTCCGCCGCATCGTCGTCAATTATTTCTAGAATCTGGACAATCCTTTCAGCCGCTACCGAATGGTGCACAAGCAAACTGCCAATCACTTCACTCCTCCAGAAGATAAATCGATCATCCTGCTCAAGGCAATCGACAAACAGCACATTGGCCCCACAAACCGCTAACTCGCAGGCAGACGTCGAATATGTGGTAACGAATAAATCTGTTATCGGAAGAAAATCGAATAACTCGTATTCCATGCCGGTTAGTAAAATTGACGGTTTTCCCCTAACAAAACTTTCGTAAAAACCATCGTACTTTGGCTCAGGGACGAACGGCTTCTGTCGAACAATGACTTTGACGCCGTCCAATTCGCCAAGCGCCTGGGCAAGTTGCATCAACTTTACTTCCGAAGGGTAAGTTGGCTTGCATACACCCGGACAAAGAATCGTCACCACTCTGTCATTACCGACGAATTCCTTTAAATCGTATAGTTTTTGCTCGGGGAATTCATTCGTATTTTTCATTCCGTGCTTGTGGATTGCAAAAGTGCCGACCGGAAACACCTTCGCGCACGTAGCCTCGTTTTCCTCCAAAGTATCATCATAGTGGCGCCCTGGTGAAAATACGTAATCATAATTCTCGAAAAACTCGTCCGCATAGAATCTCAACACATACAGTGATGAATACGGAAAAAGGAGGCTGCGCCCTCCCTGCTTTCTAATGAACTCATTTCTGATGGTTTTTGTTAGGTCGTGATGTTCGCAGGCCAATAGACAATAATCATCGCCTGAAGGCGCCCTGATCCGCCCGTGCACAAGCTTGGATGCAAACCTCAGCAGATGACCTCCCAAAACGGAGACTGCGAAAAAATTACGGGCAGCGATACTACCGTACGCGCTAAACAATAACTTTAGCTCGCGATAGGCGTTAGAGGATAGCCCTAGTTGCACCAATCGCACTTCTGAAAACGACGCGGCCGATACACTCGGCCGATACTCAGGCGCCACAACAAACGTTGGGGTAATATCCGGTTGCAGGAGGCACAGATAGCCTTCAACCATCCGTTCATTTTCAACATCACAAACAAGGCCTTTCACCGAAGTATCAGCACACGGCTCCACCTTCCTGCGCCAATATATTGGCATCAGCAACGGCAAAGTAATGAGTGCGAAAAGTGATGCCAGCCAGGGCATGGTCTTGCGCCAATGCACGCACAATATCAACGTAGCGAAACGCTCGGCATACGGATCTGCGAATCTCCTGTCTGCGACAAGCACAATCCTCTCCTTAGGGTGCTCCTTTAGGTACTGCAATAGCAATTCGTAGAAGAAATACTTTCTGTAGAGCACCTCCACCAACACATATTTTTTCAACAGAAATGCCACATTTATCTGTCCAGCCAGGAGCGGCGAATTCGAGAATCCCCGCCATAACCACTCCAAGTGCGGAAGGGCGCCCTTTGCATGATGCGAGGCATCCCGGACTGCATGGCCGACAAACTCTGTATCCCCCCAACCAAACTCACGTGGCAGGGTACTGCGCCCCGCACCAATTCGCTTCAAAAGCAAATCCAGAAGCTTTGCTCCTCCAGACATCGATGAGTAATAGCACCGTGTGCAACGACCCATCGCTATCAAATAACCCCAAAATCCAACTCTTTCGTAGAATAAGACCATTTTAAGTTTATACAAAAGAAAATGTCTTGCCTGCGGTTTTACTGGGGAGGGTGGTAGAGAGAAGTCGGGATGCAAACGCTTATGAGACTTAGCCGACCCTCTCCTTATCTTTCCACATCAACTTGATCGGGTCCCACCCATCCGGCATTCGTTCGACGCCAAACTTTTTCACCCCGTGATTGCAATGTCTGCACCCTGGGTGAATTTCCGTTCGACACCCGGTCTTATGCAATCGGCGGATGTTCTCAAGTTTTTCGCAGTGCCACGCTTCGGCGAGGGAAAACTCGGGGACATCAATATCGGCAACAGTGCCGTCGAGATTTCGAACCACCTTGGGCGGCGCGCCTTTAAAGCGACCAAGAACGAGCCCCGTCTGCTCCTTATGCGCGCCAGTACAGGGCAACACAATGCCATTCGCCGAAACAGTCAGCCGCTGGAAGGGATATTGGCAGGCCCAGTTTTTCATGATCATATCTTCGGGAACCTCCCCATCTCGCAAATCCAACATCTCGTTGATGGTGATAAGGTCGACACCGATATCCCTCATAAACCTCTGGTAGCCCTCGGGGTCATCAGAAATGGCGGGGAAGATGGTGTTAGAACGTATCTGAGGACGCGTCTTTCCAGCTTCATCGCGTAGCCTGCGCAGGCGACTGATATTTTCGACAACTACGGAAAATGCATCGAATGACGTCCCCTGCATTTTGGGTGGAGTACGAATTCGATTATAGTTTTCTCCAATGCCGTCAAACGAAAAACTGATCCAGCTCGGTTCTGCCTCGACGATCTTCTTGGCCACTTCCTCTGTGAAATGCTGCCCATGCGTGAGACAAGTAATTTCTAGAATTCCCTTGTCACGTGCGTATTTGAGCACATCAGCGAACGTAAGCCTCCGGTCACCATCACGCCCCTTCCAAATGGAAGACTCTCCCCGCCAACTGAAAAGCATTGACGGCACACCAAGTTCTGCAGCTTCATCGATGATCGACTTTACCAAGGGCCAAGGCATGACGCGCTGAGCGCCGGTGACGATGTTGGCGAACTCGTCCGTGATCGTGTAGCACATCGTACAAGCCAAATCGCAACTGCTGACCAGTTCGCAGGTTACCGCCAGAGGCGCTGGCCCCGGGTCGAACTCCTTTGCCCGCCGATGCCACTCATTCCTATACCACCAATATTTTTCTTTTTCAGTTTCGCTTGGAAACTGCGACGCAATGAATGAATCCTCCCGCGATGCGGTATCGAACGCGTATTGAACCTGATTGACCGGGATATTTACACCGGTCGATGTTTGATAGCTATCCCATTTCTGCTTAATAGCTTCGTCCTTCTTTCTTACATCAACCATTATTTTTCCCTTTAGTTTTTTGCTGTTTACCAATGGCGCCACACCAAGCGGAGCCTCCGAAATAAGGCCTACTTGGAAATTCTGTAATTGCCCAAATAAAGCTCGTGCAATCCCGTGCCGAAGAACGTCCGAATAGCGTCTTTCGGAGTACACACGATAGGTTCGTCGTTGTCGTTAAATGACGTGTTTAGTACCACGCCAACGCCAGTGAGTTTCCGGAATTCATTTATCAGATTCCAGTAGCGCAAGTTCGATTCTCGGGTCACAGTTTGAATACGCCCACTGCCGTCGACGTGGGTCACGGCGGGAATGACATCGCGCTTGTCCTCGTTGATTGGCAAGACAACCTGCATAAACGGCGAAGCCGCATCTGTTGCGAAGAACTCGGTCTGGCATTCATCAAGAACGGAGGGGGCAAAGGGGCGATACCACTCCCGGTGCTTAATCAGTCGATTGATTTTGTTTTTCATTTCCGGGTCTCGCGGATCCCCGAGGATCGAGCGGTTACCCAATGCCCGCTGCCCAATCTCCATCCGCCCCTGGAACCATCCGATTACGTTACCGGACGCAAGGGACTTCGCCGCCTCGGCTTCAACATTGTCAAGATACTCGTACTTAACCAAGCTATCGTCCAACGCGGCCTTAATCTGATCATTAGAGTATCCAGGCCCCCAGTAGTCGTGGCCAAGAACAAAGCTACGCTCTTTTCCAAGCACTTGATTCCAGTAGTAATAGCATGCACCGACGGAGGTTCCAGCATCGTCAGCACTAGACGGGACCCAAACATTCTTGAACGGCGTCTCAGTGAGTAATCGACCGTTCATCTTGCTGTTCATAGTCACGCCACCGGCCAAACACAAGGTATCGAGCTTTGTCTTCTCGTGTAGGTAGTTGCACATCTCAATCACAACGTCCTCGACGCGACGCTGGAAACTGGCCGCGATATTGATGTGGCGCTGGGTTATTTTCTCATGGTCATAGCGCTCGGGGCCGAATTCTCGGATGAACTGCTCTGAATACCGACGCGGATGCCATACATAATACATAAAATAGTCCAGATCGAAGCGCAACTCGCCCAACGAATGGTCGAAGCGGATGATCTTCGCGAACTTGTCGTAGTACTCGTACTCGCCATAGGGCGCCAACCCCATGACCTTCCATTCGTCCGAATTCGCACGATAACCAAGGAACTGGGTTACCGCGGCATAAACCTGCCCGAGCGAATGAGGGAACAGCGTTTTGCCTATCGAGGTTAAGCGATTACCAGAACCAACGAAATGTTCGGTGGTGACATCGTCCCCGTAGGCATCCAGTGTGAGGATGGCTGCTTTGTCATACGGCGACATAAAGAACGTGCTGGCGGCATGACAGGCATGGTGAGACAGGAAGTGAAGGTCGATCCCGCCCTCGATGAAGTGGATCTGCTCGGAAATGCCGGTGATCCGCTTGTTTCGCTTGTCGCCGCCAATGTGGCGTAGGAGATTGTTCGGGATGTAGTGCAGGAAATGCTTGTGATAGCGCTGTGCGGCAGCAGAATCCTGTGGTTCGAGCTCGTGCCCGGGGTTCCAGGCGAACACGACATGATCGACTCGCTTGATGTCGATGCCCGCCTCATTCAGGCAGTAATTGACCGCCCTTGTCGGATAGGCATCGGAAAACTTGATCCGATCGAACCTTTCCTCGCGAGCTGCGGCCACGAGCTGACCATTTCTGATGATCGCGGCCGCGGAGTTCGAATCGTTAAGTCCGAGGATATACATGTCGTTCGAAGCCATCTGGAACCAATCTATCAATAACGTTATTAAGGACTCTGGTGAGGAACGGGCTGGGCGATCATCCGGCAGAGTTTTCCGGCTATTGTCTCGCAGCCATTGAACTTGTCATCCCCTAGCTGCGCAGAATGAAGCTCTGCACGACCGGCGGCCGAACCAATAAATTTTTTAATTGTCAGGCCAAGCACGTCGTCGCCCACAAAATTAACATCACAAGAGATACTGGCAACGAGCCCCTCAGTCTTATAGCTCTCCGCAATGGCGACCTCATGTTCAATCGTCGGCAAGACCAGGACAGGCAACGCCAGCGCTATAGCCTCGCACATCAAAGTCCCACCCGAGGTAATCGCCACATCCGCGCTGCTCATCAGTGGCGCAAGGAAATTGACGCCCTGATGCAGGACGACACGGCACTCTTCTCCAGCCAGCGACCGCATCTCATCGATGCCTTGATACCCTGGTCCAAGGGCCACGGAAATCCGGCCTGCGTAGCCGCTGGCGAGAATTCCACGCAACGCCCGTGAGGTAATGTTGCAAGGATCGGCGCCACCAAAGCATACAAAAATCTCGTCGACGGAGGCAGAAAACCGGTACTTGCGATAATAGCGCAAACGGGGATCGAGAATAATGTACTGTGAGCCGAGCATGTATTCGACACCACTGCCGACATATTTCGTCCGGTCGCATTCCGACGGGTTGATCAGCACGCAGGGGAGCAACCCCTCCTCGTAAATGTCGTCATATACAACGATCGGCAGCCCCCGCGAACGGGCCATGTTGACGAGCCCCTTTTTTGCGCCATGCAGATCGACATAGAGAACTCCCCGCACTCGCTCGGCGAGGGCACATACCGCAATATCTGCCGCACCTGCTGAATAGCCCGGCAACTCCTCCAGCTTAAAGACGGGGAAGCCCTCCGATTCGATGAGCGACGTCACGGTCTGATTTACACGGATACAAAATATGCTATCGATCCGGTGGTTCCGCAGTTCTTTTGCGAGGCGAAGGCATCGGTAGACATGCCCCAAGGCGACGCCGTATCCGCCACCATCAACGCGGAATAGCGCACTTTTGCTAGATGAGACCTTGACCTGATCCACGTTGAACTTGCGCTACGCGATACCGACACAACATATTGTTGTCTGAATCACGGACAAAGAACCCTGATCGTGCTGACTCACAATTTTCTGCACGTCACCACCATGTGGCTACTTCGGCCGGCCAAATGAATCAGTTCTTGCAACTTATCGCAGAAATAATTCGATTCTTTGGAATCACTCAAGAATATCGACGTCAGATATTCCCCCAACCGTGCCTGGGCTGCAGAATTGTTTTTAATTCTGTTACGCACGATGTCCACATCGAGCTTTCCGGGGGTCACAATATCGACTACCGCCAGCCCCACTCGCTCCATTAATTTATTAATTGTCGATTTGTTGAAATAATTCAGATGGCTCGGGGGGGAAAATGCATTACCGGTGTCCCATAGGATCTGAATATCGAATCCTTCAATATTCGGAACAGACAAAAACAAATGGGCTCCAGGTTTCATTACGTTGGCGACATTCTTCAGGAACATATGTGGATCGAAAATATGCTCGATCACTTCCCATAGAGTCACGATGTCCATTGAAGCCGCCTCGATGAGCCCTGAACGGAAAGGCAACCCTATGATTTTAGCTCCGGGTAATCGTTGCTGGGCTATGAGTGCCAAATCACCACTTGCCTCGACACCAAAGAGTTTAGGGCCATCGATGTTGAGCGATTGAAAACTGCTCAGAAATTGACCGGACGCACATCCGATATCAAGCAATTGGGTCTGGGGCTCGAAAGATCTTCCTGAATTTTCTAGCACGCCTCTGATGTACTTTACTCGGGGTACGAAAATTTCTTCAATACGAAATTCTTCGTTATTGTTTGCAGACAACACTCTGTTGTAGTTGAGACGACGTTCACGAGTCGCGTAATAGTCATTCAGGCGCCCCTCATCAAATCGAGGGTTCACATAAATCGTTCCGCACTGGCACCGCTCGAAATGAAAATGGTGCTTAACGAACAGCGCCTTTCCTTGGTCACTTCCACAGCATGGGCATGGAACTTGAACTGTGTACTGATCCTTCACAACACCCTGTTCATCCGCGAATTGTCGTAGCCACTCATCTTCACTTCGAAAGAAACGCTCAACCATACTCAAATCACGGATATCTGATTCACGCATAATAATTTCACTCAATTGAACATCAGAAATTGCGCCCAGGATTAAAAATTTCCTCAGAGGTTGGGGCTTTTTAAGCCTGTCCCTCCGAGAACGTGGTGATTCATTTCCTAGCCACTACTTGAAGCTTATAACCAAGCAAATTAGTTACGATGTATTCGGGAGAGATGCAATCGAACACCTGCTCTTTTCCGGAGCTCGTCCCAAAGTAAGGATCGAAATACTTCAGGTAATTGTTGACGACGGAAATTTCCGAGATGACGCTTCGGAAGACCGGCTCCTTGAACCCCACGTCCAGCAGAAGTTTCCGCAAGGTTTCAGGGCTGAACAGGTTGATGTGGGCGTATCCGTTGAACATGTTGCATCGCTCGCGCAGCATGCGCGGTGCAATCCCTGCAACATTCGGCACCTGAATGAAGACGGCGCCATCCGCACCGAGCACTTCATGGATATCTTTGAGAATCACCCTCGGTTCGTCGCAGTGTTCCAGTACATCCCAAAGAGTCACCAGGGAAAACTTCCGTTCGCCAACCGACTGAGCAGTGAAATAACCCTTGGTAATGTTGAGCCCAAGGTTGCGCCCGTACTCGACGGCGTAATCGGAGGGCTCGATCCCCTCGGTTACATAGCCGCGTTCGTTTGCGTATTCCATGAACAAGCCCGAACTACACCCAACATCGAGGCACTCACGCCCGCCGGAAGTCTCTTTCTCGATCAGATCTAGACCGGCCTTGTAGATCTCGCAGATGAACGTCCGCCTCGGCTCGTCGCGAAAGGCATCGTGTGTTTCCTTTTCGTGATCGCCGCCGGAATAAACGAGGTTGAGATGCTCTGGCTTTAGCAGTTCAGGCACATAGACCATTCCGCATTCGCACAGGACGTGGTCAAAGCCGTTCTTGGTAAAGGAAACTTCGCCGCTCGTCCCGCCACAAACAGGGCAGGGCCGCGTCGTCACGAAATGGCTCCGGATCTTCCTTGAGACCGGGTCTACAAACTGGCTGCGAAACTCAAGTTCGGTCTTACGCTGAGCGGCGGCTATGCCCGTTGCCTTGTGGAATGCACTGGCGCCCAATTCAGCGGATGCGTCGCGGTATTCAGTCATGTCGTCTTACCTCGTCAAGTCAAATCATGTTTGGAGATGGGACTCCCTTTCGCGATATCCCGCGAAACACAGCGCCCTTCTACGCTTGGCCAATCATCTACAGAGCTATCTGCTGTCGATGGCGCCCAGAAAACGACGTCGGCTTCTGTCAGCTTTTGCCCCGCTTTAATAGCTTCGCCTGCATAGATGCCGCGCCGCTTGAAGCGGCGCGGCTCAGCTTCACGCTTCGATGGCACCTTCACTCCATCCCCCATTGAGCTCTCCAGTTCGCGGACCTGCTGAACCAGTGTGGAGAGATCCTTGGGGTCCATCGAGTTGACCTGATCAGGTCCCGGCTGGGTCTTGTCCAACGTGAAGTGCTTCTCGATGATATTAGCCCCAAGGGCGACAGCGGCGAGCGGAATGTGAATTCCGATTGTATGGTCGGAATAGCCAACTGGTCCGTTCAAAACAGTTTTCAATGTCTTGATCGCATTTAGATTGCACTCTTCAGGCGGCGTCGGGTAGCAGGAAACACAGTGGAGTATGGCGTACTCAGCATTACCGGTCTCCTCGACCCATCGGACTGCTCTCAACACTTCCTCCATAGTACTCATGCCAGAGGACAGTATTATCGGTACTGATAACCTGGCGGCCTCCTTGATTAGGATCGGAAAATTAAAGTCCATTGCCGCGATCTTGATCAACGGAGGTTTCCTTTCGCGGAGGAACGCCAGGCTCTTCAGGTCTTCCGGTGTCGAGAACAGGCGAATCCCGTGTTTCTTGGCGTAATCCCAGATCTCGCACTCGGACTCATGAGAAATCTGGGCATCAATATCGTACTGATAGGTAGGATGCGACGGGTGCAGAAACTCGCTTGTGATGAATGTCTGGATCTTTACGGCATCGGCACCGGCTTCCCAGGCAGCAGACACCATTTCCTTTGCAAGCATGACGTTGCCGTTATGGTTGATGCCAACCTCTGCAATGATGAAAGACGGATGTCCGTCCCCGACGATTCGATCGCCAATCCGAAAACATCTCTTCACAGCATCTCCCTTTCAATTACAAAAATGATGATTCGCTCACGAAACCAGCACAGGAGGTTTCATGATCTCGTCCATAAACCACGCCCTACCGCAATTAAACAGGGCATCGAAGAACCCCATGAACGGAACGAATTTCTTGCCGCCATTGTGCTGGGCGTATGGGGTAGGGTTGTAGGAGTGGAACCTGACCTCGCACTCCGAACCGAAAAAACACTCCCCCACACCGTAGCTACGGCCGTTCTCACCGGAGAGATAGATCGACGCTCCGAGTTCCTCGCAAATCTGACGTAGTTTCTGTGGCCCCTGCGCCATCGCGATCTCCTTATTGCACATTTCGCTTGCGAAGCGAAAGTTATACGGGAGGTCGAGTTCGTCGAGTATCAGCGCCACGGCCCGAGTCGTTGCCAGCGCGAAGCGGGCGGAATGCTCGAAGCACTCTGACTGGTATGCAGAAAAATAGAGATCCAGAATTGCGTCGTCAAAATACGGTGCGCATCGGTAGGCCGCAAAAATTTGTGCTTTGTGCGTCGTAACCCAGGATTGGCCGTCGATGATGGTGTCGAGAAGAAGCGCTCTAGACGACGACTGAATCGGGATCGAAAGCCACTTGGGCTCCGGCAGCAGCAATTTGTTCCTGTTCTCGAAAGCCCGTGACTGGCGCTGGACAACGTCAAACACAACAAAGGTGTCCGAGAAGCAGATTCTCTGCATATAATTTAGGGCCGGCAGATATCGGGGCTGAGAGATAGTGACGACTTCCACCTAGTTTTCCGTCACCACTTTTTCTCTCGCTGTGGATTCCACATAACGACCGCCAGAACGCAACGTACCACCTCGAAAGCCTCCGCACAACACACCCCCGCCTGCATGCCACGATAGCGAGCCAAGGTCATCAGACCGATCTCACTACGAGGAAATGGGAAGGGTTTTCCTTCGGTTGGCATATAGCACTCGAACGCCTTGATCTTCGTATCGATATGGTCTGTTACATCGACAAACAAAGAAGGGCGAAAGACATCGACGAAACGCCATTCGGTTGAACTAGATGTCTCGAACGAAAGAACGGTCTTAACAATCCCTTGCGGCACGGGTCTAGTTGCCGCGATAGTTGCATTGAAGGTAATGCGATGGTCGGAATTCGCATCGCTAACAAAATGGGTAATCACTGTATCGGGACGAAAATCAGCAATCTGCATTTCGATCTGCTTACCGATATCGATGATCGGCACACTATCAAATCGACCGCACGGAATATCTCCAAAAACAACATCCGTTACACCGAGCACAGCAAGACTATTATCGGCGAAGCGCCTGCGCTGTGCGATATCCAGGCGAACCTGCTCCGACTCAAGCATTTCCTTCGGATATCTACAACTCGAACCTTCGCCAAGAATCAGTACACGTACAATACCGCCACCGCGGATAATTTTGTGTATCGTCGCACCGCATCCCAGTACCTCATCGTCTGGATGAGCGACCACAACCAATACGCGAGTCATGAAATTCATGATTTTGTTCGAATATCAAATCGATAATCGGCGGCCACCTTTTCGATTTCAGTATCAAAAGAGGGCAAAGAAAACCCGAATTCGCGCTCAAATCTGGCCGAATTCATGGTCATGTCATTAGGGCGCCGCGCTGCTGTGGGCAGCTCTCTTACGGATCCAATCCTTACGCATCCAATCGGCACACCAAGCAAGCGTGCTAGTCTTAGTCCAAATTCCGCCTTGCTGACCCCGCCGAATGCGCCTACGTTATAGATACCCGCCACAGGTGCAACGACGGCACGCTCAATAGCCATACACAACGTTGATATATGTAGCGGGGAAAAATACACATCCTCATACAAGATGATATCACTACGATCGTTCAATGAGGACACAAGCCAATCACTCAAGCCAAGTCGCCCACTTGCATGGGAGCGGCCAACAAAATTGGTCCGCAGAACAGTGCCTCCACGCTTTTCGGCAATCAGCTCTCCGACATGTTTAGTAATCGCATAAACGTTAGGAGGCGCGATCTTAGACTCAACATGAGGTCCGGGGCCATCATAAACTTGATCAGTTGAAATATGAATTAGCCGTGCGTTGGTTCGGGTATCAATAGCATCACAGATCGACTGCACGACGCCTGCATTAACTTGAAAAGCTTCTGCCGAATTCCGTTCACATTCATCGACATTTGTTAATGCAACCAGGTTGACAATCACATCCGGGGAATACTGTTGAACGCAAGCCGAAAGGGCATCTCTATCAGCGGGATTAAGCTGGATCTCTGCACCTATGCGCCGCCCAGAACGCAAGACTATATGTCCAGACCGCTCAAGCTCTTTGCACAGCGCCACACCCAGAAATCCGTACGCACCAGTTACCAGGCACTTCAAGCTTCCGACTCCCTCACAGCACTAAACAGTAGTTCAGCGCGACGCCAGTCATTTTCTGTATCAATGTCAACAAAACGCCAAGCAGGAACGAGCATGCCGATTCCTGCCGTATGCATCCGCTTCTCAGCAAGCCACGCGGCAGCTCTCCCCCAATAAAACTGGCCTAGGTCATGATAAGTTACCGCAAGGTCCTGAGTGCGCATCAATTCGCACTCCGGAAAAATGAAGCTCATCTTTCCCTTCGTATCCCGACGCATTGCACGAAAAGTTGGATGAGGATATTCCGCCACGGGATAAACGAATTCTTCGCCGCTTCTTTGCAGTAACTCAAATGCAGACACAAGGTCACTTTTCCGCAAAAACGGTGTGCAGGGGTAAATACAACATACAAATTCCGGGCGTTGCCCCTGCACGACGAGGTGTTGAGTCGCATGAGCAATGACAGGAACCGTACCTACTGTATCGTTTGCCAGATGTGCCGGGCGAACAAAAGGAACCTCCGCTCCTGCTGATCGGGCAAGTGTCGCAATTTCTTCGTCATTGGTCGATACGAGTACGAAATCAAACAATCCGGTGCTCTTGGCGGTTTCGACCGCCCTAGTGAGCATGGGTACTCCGCAGAAGTCACGAATGTTTTTTCTCGGTAGTCGCTTACTACCACCGCGGGCGGGAATAACTGCTACTTTCACGTCAATTTGATCCTGCAGCAATCCGGTTGAATTCGAGAATTTGCTCTACATTCAGAAACACTTCGTTTGTTCCCGAGTTGTATTCGAACCCTTGGTCGACATTAGCGCCCACCTCTCCGATCTGATTTGTAGAGAAGTAATTAGATTTATTGTGGAAATGAATTGCTGGCATGATCACATAATGGTCACTGAAGTTGAGTGTGAGGTGCGAATCATCTGCAGGGCACATCACCTCATGAATTTTCTCACCGGGGCGAATACCGACAATTTTCTGTTCAAGATGGGGAGCCATCGCCGCCGCGAGTTCAACTATTCTTACAGAGGGCAGTTTTGGTACAAAAATTTCACCGCCCCGCATGCGCTCAAAATTCTTCAACACAAAATCTACGCCCTGCTGGAGCGTGATCCAAAACCGAGTCATCCTCGGGTCAGTCACCGGCAAATGATCGGCACCGCCCTTGATAATATTGTTGAAGAATGGCACAACCGATCCACGTGATCCAACGACATTTCCGTACCGAACAACCGAAAACCGGGTCTGCCCCCCTGCCATATTGTTCGCAGCAACAAAGAGCTTGTCTGAGGCAAGCTTAGTTGCACCGTAAAGATTGATGGGGTTTGCAGCCTTATCCGTGGACAAGGCAATCACCCTGTCCACGTTAGCGGCAAGTGCTGCGTGGATCACGTTTTCTGCACCATGGATGTTTGTTTTGATGCATTCCATGGGGTTGTATTCCGCAGCCGGCACTTGTTTAAGTGCCGCCGCATGAATGACGAAATCGACACCGCGCATAGCCATAGTAAGGCGCTCACCATCACGAACGTCCCCGATGAAATAGCGCATGAACGGGTATTTTTCGAGAGTGAACTCCTGCGTCATTTCGAACTGCTTGAGCTCATCACGCGAATAAACGATTAATCGCTTCGGCAGAAAGCGCTCAAGTATCGTTCTTATGCACTGTTTGCCGAACGAGCCCGTACCCCCGGTAATTAAAATACTTTTGTTATTGAACATACTTTTACTCTTCGGTTGAAAACGCATGAACACTTGTCAAATTCACGGCTCTTAGGTGGCCTGATCTGACTTCATATACTTGATCGCAACGAGCGATCGTCGTAAGACGGTGAGCCACAATGAGGATGGTACGACTCGACTTCAGGGAGTCAATCGTGTCCATTACCGCAGCTTCAGTCTCATTGTCGAGCGCACTCGACGCCTCATCGAGAACGAGTACCGGGGCATCACTATAAAGTGCGCGTGCGATGCCGATACGTTGGCATTGGCCGCCTGACAGTCGCACGCCGCGCTCGCCTACGCGCGTCTGGAGGCCATCCGGTAACGATGAAACGAAGTCGGCGAGTTGCGCTCCTTCGACCGCGCGCAACACGGCGGCGGCATCGATCTCGTCGTCGCGCAGACCGAAGGCAATATTGCGGCACAGGCTGTCGTCGACAAGAAATACTGCCTGCGGCACGTAGCCGATGCAGGCTTGCCACGCGCGCAGGTTCTCGCCAATATCGCGGCCGTCGGCAAGGATGCGGCCGCTACTCGGGACGAGCAGTCCAAGGACGAGATTGATCAGGGTGCTCTTGCCGGCGCCGCTCGGTCCGACAAAACCGACGGTTGTGCCACGCGCGATATTCAGGTCGACACCGGTGAGTACCTCACCTTTGCTGTCTGGATAGCGGTACGATAAGTTCTCGAGGCGCAAGCTCTGTTCGAAGGCCAACCGATTGGGGGGGTCCTCGACCGACTGTGCCGCGAATAAGGCGCGCTCGGCGTACAGGGTGTCTATGACGGGTAGGTTGTAGCGCAGGTTCTGTAATGCGTTGATAACCTTGTTAGCCGATGGCATTAGACGGAAGGCTGCGGCTGCGAAGAGACCCAGTGTCGGTACGATAGCCTCGACCGGTTTACCTTGGTAAAGCATTGTCAGCACGAGCCCGACCAGACCTGCAACGGTGAGCACCTCGAGCAACAGGCGAGGCAGCGCTGTGATGATGCTCTGCCGCTTGCCGACTGTGGCGTTCGCGTTGTTATGCGCCTCGTAGGCAGCGAGGAACTGCTTCTCGCGACCGAGCAGCTTTACGTCGCGGACACCGCCCAGACCCTGCTGTAGGCATTGCAGGCGCTGTCCTTCATGATGCTGACGGGCACTACCCCATCGCAGGATACGCTCGCGTGTCATACTGTGGAAAACATAACCAGCTAGCGCTAACGAGCCCCCGACGAAAACCGCGCCGTACGGCTCTACGTAGAGCAGCAGCGCGGCTACGCCAACTAGGACGAGACACTCTGAAACCAACGTCGTTCCTGACATCACGGCACCGGCGAGCTGGCCAACGCTAGTCGTCACATTACGCACCAGCAGCGCCGAATTGCGCTGCATGTGAAATTCGTAAGGCTGGCACAGATAGCCCATGTACAACTTGCGGGACACACTGGCCTCAATAGAGAAGACGAAGCGTGCCTGCCACCAGGCCAGCAGCGCGAGGAAGCCGGCCTTGATCGCATAGAGCAGAACCATCGCCGACACCATACCGACGACCAAATAGTTGCGCTCCCCGCCGAGCCACTGCATTGCAAGTTGCAGCAGCGGATAGCGCTCGCCTGAAGCAAGGTCGGTGATGACCGCTAGCACTGGCACGACTAGGCCGATGCCAAGCGTCTCGAGTACCATTCCCACGAGCATGAGCCCGAGCAGGACGACTCCTTCCCTGCGCTGCGCGGGATCGAGCAGGTCAATCAGCTTAGTGAAGATCATCATGCAGACGGGGAGCCAGGGCAGCGCTACTCGGCACGTTGATGAAGGAAGCGGCGAGTTGCTCGGCAAATGGCAAAGTTGCGCGCGGAAATTCGGCGTACATCGTTAGCCGATGCATTGGTCGCCACAGAGGACGGCACTGAAAACCAACATTGTTGACCATCTCGAGCGCCGCATTTAGATAGGGAAGACGGTAGTTCTAGGCTACCTCGTAGTGAACATACTGCCACGCATGGAGCAGCTTGGCCGTTGTCGTCAGTCAGGTGCTTTGCGTGCAGTGCGAGTGCAGTATCGTTGATAAATTTGTTACGCTGCTCATTACATATTGAGAGGTAGTCACGCAAAGCTTCAGGATTCATACCAAGGTTGTCCTCTTCGCTTATCACCTTCCGCATAGTGGCTAGAGATTGGCTAATAATTTCGCGAATAACTTTTACCAGGTTATAAGTTATAGATATTTGTTTTATAACCAACTAGATTGCCGGGTTGCCTAAACCAGGCTGAAGTTTCTGTTAGACCGCGTTTGAAGCCTTCGCGTCCGCCATAATTTGGATGCCAGCCGAATAGATTGCGGGCCTTGCTGTTGTCCGCCCAAAGCCGGTGTACCTCTGAAGCTTCAGGACGGATGCGCATCTCATCGGTAAGAATCTCTAGATCCACGCCCATGACATCGGCGATCAGGGCTGCAGTATCACCGATGGATATCTCGAAGTTACTACCGAGATTGATGACTTCACCAAGGCCCGCATCAGAACGCAAGGCAGCTATGAAACCATTTACAGTATCTGCGACAAAATTGAAGTCCCGAGTCGGTGAAACTGCGCCAAGTTGAATCTGTCGATTGCCGCTGGCAAGTTGGGCGATGATGGTTGGAATGACGGCGCGGGCAGACTGGCGCGGACCATAGGTATTGAAGGGGCGCAGTGTCACCACAGGCAAACCGAAGGAAGTGTAAAAGGAGTACGCCAACTGATCAGCAGCGATCTTGGTGGCCGAATAAGGAGACTGGCCTTGCAGCGGATGTTGCTCGGTAATTGGCACGTAGCGGGCGGTTCCATAGACCTCGCTGGTCGATGTATGAACTACACGCGATACGTTAAGGTTGCGCGCCGCTTGCAGTACATTAAGTGTTCCCTTGATATTCGTATCCACATAGGTATCAGGCGAATGATAAGAATAAGGAATAGCTATCAATGCCGCCAGATGAAGCACAGTATCGCAGTCGCGCATTGCATCCCTAACACCATTTGGATCACGGATGTCGCCAGCGAAGACCTCGAACTGCCCAGCAACGTCAGCATCGCAATGGTCAAGCCATCCCCAAGAATTTATAGAGTTGTAAAGCACAAAGGCTCGCGTCGAATATCCAGCCCTCACTAACGCCTCGACCAAATGAGATCCAATAAAGCCATCGGCGCCAGTTACCAGTACTTTCTTCATATCAGTTTTCCTGTTGGAATTTAAATGCGCTCGAGCACATCGCATACAGGCTTCGCTTTGCTGACCATCCTAGGGTTTTCTGAGCCTTTGCCGGATTTGCATAGCTAGTAGCAACATCCCCTTGGCGGCGTGCACTGATACCGTAAGTGATTTTCTGGCCAGATACTTTCTCAAATGCCTGGACCATGTCAAGCACGCTATACCCCTTGCCTGTACCTAAGTTGATGGCATACCAACCTGCAGTTTTAGACAGAAACCCCAATGCGGCCGCATGACCTTCTGCCAGATCCATGACATGAATGTAATCTCGCACACCAGTACCGTCATGCGTTGGATAGTCGTCGCCAAACACGCTCAATTCCGCACGTTGGCCAGCTGCGACCTGGGTGATGTAGGGCATCAGATTATTCGGCACGCCACTGGGGTTCTCCCCGATGAGGCCACTCTCGTGAGCCCCCACCGGATTGAAATAGCGCAGGCAGGCAATCCGCCATTCCGGATCTGATTTTGCAAGGTCACTGAGCATCTCTTCGATGTGAAGTTTGCTTCGGCCATAAGGATTAGTTGCGCTTGTTGGATGGCTTTCATCTAATGGAAGATATTGAGGCTCACCATAAACAGTAGCACTGCTGCTGAATACAAGTGTCTTGACATGCACTGACTTCATTGCCTGAAGCAAACTGATGGCACCCTGAACGTTGTTGGCGTAATAGTCGATTGGTTTTTCTACAGATTCACCAACAGCCTTTAATCCTGCAAAGTGGACGACCGTGTCAATGCCGCATGAATCAAGCGTATGACTTAGCAAATCGGTATCGCGTACATCGCCTCTAATGAATCGGAATTGTTGCCCAGTGATTTGGGTCATTTTTTCGATTACCGATTCGCTGCTATTTGAGAGGTTGTCGTACAAGGTAATTTGATGTCCTGAAACCGCAAGAACAATTGCGGTGTGACTGCCGATATAGCCCGTACCGCCTGTTAGCAATACATTCATAGGCATTTAACCGTCATGAGAGAAAAATAACAGAATAAAAGGAACGCTACCGCCATGCCGTTTCACGATCAGCAAGCGCGTTCTGCTGGAATAAGGCGTAAACGGATGGTGGCCTGGGGCGGAATCGAACCACCGACACAAGGATTTTCAATCCTCTGCTCTACCGACTGAGCTACCGGGCCACTAGACGCAAAGTATAGCCCATCCAACCATGGCCCCTGGCTGCCAAAACCAGTCCTTTTGTCATCCGGGAAAGGCACAATGCCACCCTCATGGACACGCCCGACTTCATCCCCCCCCGCTCGTTCCAAGAGGCCACCGAAGCCCTGGCCCATGCCAGCAGCCTCTACCAAGCCTCGGTCGATCACCTTCGCGACCGCATGCGCCGCTTCACAGAGGGTGAAAACCTTCCCAGACGGGTTCGCGCCTTCTATCCCTTTGTGCGCATCCAAACCCAAAGCAGCCCCCAGATCACCTCACGGCTGAGTTTCGGCTTTGTGGCGGAGCCTGGCCGTTATGAAACCACCCTCACTCGCCCCGACCTGTTTCACGACTACCTTCTCGCCCAGTTCCAGTTGTTGCTGGCCAACCATGGGGGTGCACTCGAGGTGGGTTGGAGCAACAAACCCATCCCGGTTCATTTTTCGTTTGCCGACGACGAGCACTTTGAGGGACAACTCAGTTCTGATCGTCGAGCTCAGATGAGGAATCTGTTCGATCTGCCCGACCTCACCACCATGGACGACGGCATCGCCAATGGAACCTGGGAACCTGCGCCCGGTGAAGCCCTGCCCTTGTCTTTGTTCACAGCGGCGCGCATCGACTATTCGTTGCAACGCCTTCGTCACTACAGTGGCACGCGTCCAGAATGCTTCCAGCATTACGTGCTCTTCACCAACTACGGTTTTTATGTGGACGAATTCGTCCGCTTGGGTCGCCAAGCCATGCAAGACCCTAACGGTCTGGACATCGCCTTCATTGAACCAGGCCATGTGGTCACCCCACGCGTCGGCACGGACCCCAACCGCTGGGGTCAGGGCAGCAGCCCTGCCCGGTTACCCCAAATGCCGGCCTATCACCTGGTCCGCGAAGACGGCTCAGGCATCACCCTGGTGAACATTGGCGTAGGACCAGCGAATGCCAAAAACATCACCGACCACATTGCCGTCCTGCGGCCTCATGCCTGGATGATGTTGGGTCACTGTGCTGGCCTGCGTCAGACTCAACAATTGGGTGACTACGTACTGGCTCACGCCTACGTGCGCGAAGACCACGTGCTCGATGAGGAGCTTCCCTTGTGGGTACCTATTCCCGCATTGGCGGAAATTCAAACTGCACTCGAGCAAGCGGTAGCCGATGTCACTGGTGCTTCGGGTACAGAGCTCAAGCGCATCATGCGCACAGGCACTGTCGCCTCCACCGACAACCGCAACTGGGAATTGCTGCCCAACAACCAACCCCAGCGCCGCTTCAGCCAAAGCCGCGCTGTGGCGCTTGACATGGAAAGCGCCACCATCGCCGCCAACGGCTTTCGCTTTCGTGTGCCCTACGGCACCCTGCTGTGCGTGTCAGACAAACCCTTGCATGGCGAAATCAAACTGCCCGGTATGGCCAATCACTTTTATCGCGAGCGGGTGGACCAGCACCTTCGAATCGGCTTGCAGGCCATCGAGCGTTTGCGCACCATGGGCGCGCGTCAACTCCACAGTCGCAAATTGCGCAGCTTTGCCGAGGTGGCCTTTCAATGAGCAACATCCATTTGCAGTGTCATGAGCTCAGCAAACAATTTGGCGACAACAAGGTGGTCGACCGTGTGAGCTTTCACATCGACGCTGGTGAATGCCTGGGCATCATTGGCCCCAATGGCGCAGGCAAAACCACCACCTTACGCATGCTGCTGGGCTTGATCTCCCCCGACTCCGGCCATGTGGAGGCATTTGGCCATCGCATGCCGCAAGACTCCGGTCAAATCAAGGCCAAGCTGGGCGTGGTGAGCCAGTTCGACAGCCTAGATCCCGATTTCACCTGCGAAGAAAACCTGCGCGTCTATGGGCGCTACTTTGGTTTATCC